>Ga0209101_1000199_pt1 | contig 51861 bp, 34 predicted proteins | sample ConPoolayeCmetaG_FD_185481 | JGI IMG/M metagenome (GOLD analysis project Ga0209101, IMG submission 185481) | Hot spring microbial mat communities from California, USA to study Microbial Dark Matter (Phase II) - Cone Pool mat layer C metaG... ... | reverse complement strand
CCTCCAGCCAGCTTTGAAAATGGGCGTGGTAGGTATCGACCAGCACGCCGTCCATGTCGAATATCGCTGCGTACACTCGGTTGCTCATCGGAGTCGTTCAGCTACATGCAGCAAAAAAGACAGTCAATACCACCCCTCTTAGCCCGCGCTACTCCGCCCCCTTACTGCCGTTGGTTGGAACGCAGCCAAGTAAGTTGAGCCGTCGTCGGCTTCCAGTCATTGGTATTATGCAACAGATGCAATGATCCTTGAGCCTTTCCCACTGCGACATCGGTTCGAGATCGGTTCTGAACCCAGCATGGGAATACGGCCATTCTTTTGAGAAAGCCTTCGCCGAAAATCCGCCAGCGCGAAGACATGTTGCCCAACCTCATCAACTGCTGGTCCGCATTTGTCAATAGCATCTATTTTGCAGCGGGAAACCCAATTTGCTCTCAACGATTCCCACGGTTTTCGTTACCAGCCGCCGTTGATGGCACGGCAGAATTGAGCGAAGTGCTTTCCGTCTCGGGCCGTATAAACACCGATATTGCGTGTGTTCCGTATAGTTCAGTCGTGCACAACTTTTGCCACTTTGTATTACTCACAAAGTCCTCGTAGAAAGGCCACATGGAATGAGCAACAAAAGCCCTAGCCCCAAGCTTTTGCAGGGACTGTTCAACTTCCCTCGGTGACTTTTCTCTTATTTCGCCCAGGAAAGGTAAAGAAGCGTGATAGGAAACATATAACCCCTCATGCCAGCAACGTTCGGAAGCAACAACAGGACCGCGGCACCCGGAGGCGGCCAATTCTTTACCGCACTGCCGAAAAGCAGATTGAGGAACACTGCCAGATCCCAGCACTGTCCGAATAACGCCTGCTCCTCTGTAAATGGTCCCCTTGGAGTAACCGACGAACGATAGCGCACATAGCGCGCTTAAAAAGACCGGCACAAGCGCGGGATACGATCGGGCGGATTTGTCCAATAACACCGGACGGCATAGCTGAGACACGTCCGATATTACACCGAACACCAACGTACAGCATAGCGGCCACAGGACAGGCTCGATATACCGTGTCTCGAACGCTATCGGCAGGAACCCGCCTGCGTATATCCCAATCGTCATCAGAGACCATGCGGCCGGATACGGACTGGCCAGTTCGATTGTTCCACGCCGAGCAGCGGCAATCCTTATTAAAGGCATGAGAAAAAGGCAACCGGGCACGAGCGCCAAGAAATCGAAATCACTTAGTGTGCGGACGATTCTTTCGCCGTTCCATATCATGTGTTTAACTTGATGCTTAAAAAGAGCGAGAGAAGCAAAAGGTGACCAGTCCTTAAAGTCCAGATGCTCGGGTGTCTCTCCGATTGCCATCCGTCCGGATAGAGGGACCTGCGGGCGATAAACCACATGGTACCTATCTACAACCTCTGGAGGCCCGACAATATAGTGGTTTAGCGCGGCCGCCGTTGAGAACGTGAACTTACCGTACTTGTAGGACAGAAGGTAGACCCATGGGCCGGCAACCATTGAAAACGCCAGAAAGCCGTAGCCGAGCGCTTTGAAAACCTGCGCCACAGATGTGTTCGTTCGGCGCAGAACAAGGTGCAACAAAAGGCTAAAAGGATAGTGAGCTAGAAAAAAAGGGAAAGCATATGATTTCGCGAAATATGCCAACCCACCAAATATACCAGCAAGAACCTGTATTCGTCGCCTGTACAGCACTTCAGGCTTTGCTGTAAAAGCGAAGTACCAGACCAACAAAGCACCCAAAAGGACATCTGGGGTAATGACTATGGTTGCCCACCGGGCTGCGGCCAAAGCGACCAAAATCGGCACTAGTCGATTCCACGGAAAGTCAAGTTCGGTGCAGCGGCTAACGAAAAAAGAGGAACCAATAACCAGAACTGCTCCCCATACGCCTAATACAACACGCGAAGCATACAGGCCATCAAGGCCAAAATATATCAACGGCGCCAAGCTCCAAGACAAAAGCGGACTCCAGTAACCGGAAACGGAATCCAACCATCTTCCTTCACTGAGGTAAACAGCATGGCGTATATAGGCAATTGCGTCGGGGTTGATCTGATCGCGATTCCAGATCGCATTCGGGCAAATCACCACGGCATACAGCCCTAGTGCAATGAGCAAAGCTGGAATCGACAATCGCCGCTTCGTCAGTCGTCGGGTGCCATCCGCGTCACCGGCGGCGATCCCATTCGTTGCTAGCGAGGCATTCTCATTACTTGTCATTTCGAGCCTCGTGGTAGTCCTGTTCGGTATTCACTTCCCAGATGTTGCTTTTTTCGGTGCTTCCGGCAACGATGTTGTCAACAGCAATCATTGCGGTCAACATAGAATGGTCTTGGTTATTGTACTTATGCATTCCATTGCGGCCGATTAAAAACAGATTCTGGAATTGGTCAACAAAGTTCCTTATTTCCCCGAAGCGATCATAGGTGCCGAAGTACGCCGGATATGCCTTCGGCATGCGAAGAACCGTACCGTCGAGAACGTCACCGCCTTCGATTATGCCAATCCGAGCAAGCTCGGTCTTTGCCAGCTCAATCATTTGCTCATCGGGCAAACTCCACAAGTCGTCCGACTCATAACAGAAGTACTCCAGGCCGAGCCAAACCGTATTCGGGTCGGCAACCATATAGGGACTCCAATTGTTAAAAATTTGCAGACGCCCTAGCTTGACATCAGGCTCTTGGATGTAAATCCAGTTGTCGCTGATCGGGCGGAAGCCATTACGGTCTTTTTCCTGCACTTTCAGTCGTTTGACCAGTAGCCCTACCGTTATAAAGTCTCGATACATCAACCCCTCGGCCACCTCACGCACGTTAGCTGGCACATCGGTGTCCAAGGCGGCGATCAGTTCCTTAACAGGCATGGTGGAGAACACGTACTCTGCACGATAGGTATGAACCAGACCGGTTTGCATATCGGCTGCGTCAACCGCAGTGACCCGACTGCCTTCCACATGAAGCTTTGTAGCGCGTTGTCTTAAAAGAATCTTGCCGCCGCGCCGGCTGACTTCCTCCGCAACCGTTTCCCACATTTGGCCCGGGCCGTACTTGGGGTAAAGGAATTGCTCGATGAGTGATGTCTCCGTGCTTTTCTGACTTATATCTTGACGATTCCCTTTAATTACGCTCCCCAAGAAATGCTTGATCGCCTTCCCGATTGAAAGCCCCTTGATACGTTGTGCACCCCATTCTGCACTAATCCGTGAACAGCTTTCACCCCACACCTTTTCCGTGTAGGACTTGAAAAACGTGAGGTACAATTCGCGGCCAAACCGACTTATGAAAAACTCCTCCAGGTTCTGGGGATTCTTGGGCCCAAACAACGTGGCCCAGGCGTAGCTAAGCCCGATCTTGGCGGTTCGCAATATTCCTAGCTTAGTAATGGTGTCAATATTCAATCGCAGAGGATAATCAAAGAATTGTCTCAAAAAGTAAATCCGGCTTTTGCGCCGGCGCACCAACATAACTCTCTCCGCCCTGTCCGGATCAGGTCCAACCGTGTTGGCCGTTAATTGGCGCGAGCGAGATTGGTAAACCAGGTTGACGTCAGTTTCCAACTTTTGTAAGGGAAGATGTTGCAGCCACCAATCCATCACTCGGTCCGATTTGGAGAAAAAGCGATGTCCACCAAGGTCAATCCGGTTTCCTTTGTAGTTGACAGTCCGCGAAATTCCTCCTACACAGTCGCTAAGTTCCAGTACCAGCGGCGTGATGTCGGTCCTATCCAACAACTCGTAGGCGGCCGTCAGTCCTGCTGGCCCAGCACCAATTATGACCGCCTGTTTTGCGCTCATTTCTGCAACCTCCTGAAAAGGAGTATTTTTCTCATGCCGAAATTCCAAAACAATACTAGTGCCACCGTGATAAGCTTCGATACCCGGTAGTCAAGCCCCACAATGTCTGTTCCAAGATACATCAGCAACTGATTCCATCCCAATCCGACTATGCCAATTATCGAAAAAATGGCGAATTCCACCCTTTTGTCCGCCATGCTGCGGGCGCTGAACACCCACGTGATGCTCAAAAGGTAGTTGGTTACCAGGCCACAGCAAAAAGCGATTGCAGCAGAAATGAGGTAGTGGAAATACAACTCGGTCAGAACGACCAAAACGCCGAAGTCGACTACGAAAGCGACTCCGCCGACGACCAAATAACGCAAGAACTGCCCTACCAAAGATTCGGCCGGCACGAGATTTTTTGCAATCGGGATTTTGGGCAAGCCGCACACGCTATCCCGTCTCGCACGTTGGGATTACCCTAAAGATTCAAGGATTCCACCATTCCGATTGGTAAAGTACCCTGAAATATAGCTGACTATTGCAAGCACGTCAATTTGCGGGCCGATTAGTGGCGATTTCGGCCTCGTTGGTAAGCTGCGGCCCCCAGAACTTGGCGATGATCTCCCGGCTGGTGCGCCCAAAGGTCGGAGCGAATTGCTCTTCGGTGAAAGTCAGTCCGGCCGAGCGGGCCACCTCCAGCCAGCTTTGAAAATGGGCGTGGTAGGTATCGACCAGCACGCCGTCCATGTCGAATATCGCTGCGTACACTCGGTTGCTCATCGGAGTCGTTCAAGCGAAAACTGTGCTCATCACAGTAGTCAAAGCGAAAAACTATACTTTGCCCGGGCAAGAAGAAATCATTGTCGATGGGAAAAAACATCTCTTCAATGCGTGCGGAGTATACAAACTCGAACCGGCAAGCCGCTGCACGGCTGCCAGGCAAGCGACTTGGGAAAGTATATTGCCCGCTGGTTTGTCGGGAAAGTCTGCCGATGGTTCAACCGGCAACGGCCGACGCATGCGCTATGCGGCGGCTTGCACCTCCGGATACAGCCGCGTAATACTTGTGTTAGGATTGCAGCAGTATGAAAATAAGCGTTTTTGCACTTATGAGGGGCGCGTGACACAATGGGTAGCTGTGCGCCGGCGCCCAGCGGCGGCCTGTTGATATTCGCGAAAGGTGGTTACCGGCTGATATAACGTCTTTCTAGTGGTCGGCGTCACCATGTGGTGCGAACGTCAGTGGTGGTTGTTGTGGGCACTTTTTGCGAACATCAACAGTTGCACACATAGGGCTGTTAAATTACCTGCGCGGCGGCACGCTCGAACGACGCAACTAATACGGCAGCGCTAAGTTGCTGTTTGGCAACTACCAGTTGTTATGCTGTTTGTGCTTTCAACCCAAGATATTGCGGTTTTCTCGTAACTTAGAGCCCTCGTACTACTTGCGTTCTTGCGGTGTTTTACAGATAGCGACGACGTTTGCCGCGCCGGGTATATCGGGTGCGGTTGTTGGGCATCAGAGGCAAGGAGTTGGCATGATTCGGCACTTGGCAGCCAGCAGCAGTTATCCACAAGTGAGACGGGTGGCGGTAATCGGAAATTATCCACCGCGGCGGTGCGGAATCGCCACTTTCACGGCCGATTTGTGCGAGGCCATCAGTGCCAAGTACGAGGTCGTCGATTGCTTTGCCGTACCGGTAAACGACAACCCGAAAGGATATGACTATCCCAGCCGAGTCCGTTTCGAGCTGGAGCAGGACGAAGTTTCCTCGTACTTGCGGGCGGCGGATTTCTTGAACATCAACGACGTGGACATCGTATGCTTGCAGCACGAGTACGGCATTTTCGGCGGCACTGCTGGCAGCTACATCTTGTCGTTATTGCAGGAACTGCGAATGCCCGTGGCGACTACTTTCCACACGGTGCTGCGGAACCCATCGGTTGAACAACGCAAGGTGTTGGAAGAGATCGCCAATCTGTCGGACCGCGTGGTGGTGATGAGCCAGCGGGGAGTAGAGTTCTTGCGGGAAATCTATCGGGTGCCGGCCGAAAAGATCGACTTCATCCCGCATGGCATCCCGGATGTCCCCTTCGTGGACCCGAACTTCTACAAAGATCGTTTCGGGGTGGAAGGAAAATTGGTATTGCTAACTTTCGGCCTGCTATCCAAGAATAAAGGGATCGAGTACGCGATCGAAGCGATGCACGAGATACGTGCGCGCTATCCGAACGTGGTATACATAATTCTTGGGGCTACTCATCCCCACGTACGCAGGGCGGAGGGTGAGTCGTACCGTCTGTCGTTGCAACGACTGGCTCGCGCCAGGGGCGTAGAAGAAGCGGTGATGTTCCACGACCGCTTCGTAAGCACCGAGGAGCTGGTAGAGTTCATCGGCGCGGCGGATGTGTATCTGACCCCATATCTGAACCGCGAACAGATCACTTCCGGCACGCTGGCCTATGCGGTCGGTGCTGGCAAAGCGGTGGTATCCACCCCCTACTGGCACGCCGAGGAACTACTGGCCGACGGGCGAGGGATTCTGGTGCCATTCGCAGACCCCGAGGCGCTTGCCCAGCGGGTAGTGGAGCTGCTGGACAATGACGTGGAGCGGCACGCCATGCGCAAACGCGCATATCTGTTCGCCAGAGAAATGATCTGGCCTGCCGTGGCCACACGGTATATGGAGACTTTCGAGCGGGCCAGGCAAGAACGCATGCTCAAGCCGCGGCCGGTGTTCGCCGCCAGGACGCTGGGGCAGCGGCCCATGCAATTGCCTGAACTGAACCTCAACCATCTGCAACTGATGACCGACAGCACAGGCATTTTGCAGCACGCCATGTTCTGCGTACCCAACTATGGAGAAGGGTACACCACCGACGACAACGCGCGTGCCCTGGAGGTGGCGGTGTTGCTGGAGCAATCAGGGGGCGAGTGGGCTTCGCTGTCTACCGGCCTGGCCAGCCGCTATCTGGCTTTCCTGTGGCATGCCTTCAACGGGGCCAACGGCAGGTTCCGCAACTTCATGTCCTACGAACGCCGCTGGCAGGAGGAAAAAGGATCCGAAGACAGCCATGGCCGGGCGATCGCCGCCTGCGGAACCGTGGTGGGACGTTCCAAGCAGCCGCAACTTTGCGGGCTGGCCAGCCGGCTTTTCGATCAGGCATTGCCGGCAACGCTGGAGTTTACCAGTCCCAGGGCCTGGGCCTTCGTGCTGTTGGGAATCGAGGAATACCTGAAACGCTTTTCCGGCGACCGCAGCGCGCAAAACGCCCGCGACGCCCTGGCTCAGCGCTTATTCGATCTGTTCCAGCGCACCGCGCAGCCCGATTGGACCTGGTTCGAAGACCGCCTGACTTACTGCAACGCGGTCATGCCACAGGCGATGATAGCGGCCGGTCGCTCCTTGGGGCGGCAGGAAATGCTCGATGTGGGGTTGCGATCGCTGGCCTGGCTGATGGATGTGCAACGATCTGAAGAAGGACATTTTGTGCCCATCGGCACCAACGGATTCTATATCCGCGGCGGCCAGCGCGCCCGCTTCGATCAGCAACCCGTGGAGGCCCAGGCCACCGTATCGGCGTGTCTGGAGGCCTACCTGGCCACCGGAGAGCGCCGCTGGCGGCGCGACGCCGATCTGGCCTTCGAGTGGTTCCTCGGCCGCAACGACCTGAAGTTGTCGCTTTACGATCCTACAACTGGCGGCTGCCACGACGGGCTGCACCCCGACCGAGTGAATCAGAACCAAGGGGCGGAGTCCACTCTGGCCTTTCTGATCTCGTTGTTGGAAGTAAATTTGATTAGCACATCGTCGTTTCTGTAAAGGGAAGTACAGCGATGAACAATTATTATTCCAATTGCATGCACGAGGTTCTTTTGCACCGTCACCGGCGCAATCCCATCCTCACGGCGGCCGACTGGCCATATCCGATCAACACAGTGTTCAATCCCGGAGTGACCAAGTTGCCCGACGGCACTACGCTGTTGCTGTGCCGTGTGGAAGATCGGCGGGGGCATTCGCACTTTTGCATTGCCCGCTCGAAAAACGGCATCGACGGCTGGGAAATCGATCCCCGTCCTACCCTGCTGCCGGATGTGCAGAATCACCCAGAGGAAATCTGGGGAATCGAAGACCCGCGGATAACCTACATCTCCGAACTGGGCCGCTATGCAGTGGCTTATACTTCGTATTCCCGAGGCGGTCCAGGCGTGTCGTTGGCACTGACCGAGGACTTCTACAATTACGAGCGGTTAGGAGTGGTCATGCCGCCGGACGACAAAGACGCGGCGCTGCTGCCGCGGCGGATCGGCCAGCACTGGGCTTTGATCCACCGTCCTACCACCGCCCTTGGCTCACATATCTGGATTTCCTATTCGCCCGACCTGCGCCATTGGGGTAGTCATAAGCTGATTCTAGAGGCGCGTCGCGGTGCATGGTGGGACGCCAATAAAATCGGCCTGTCGCCGCCGCCGATCGAAACCCCCGAAGGCTGGCTGATGATCTACCACGGGGTGCGGCAAACGGCGGCCGGCTGCATTTATCGGCTGGGACTGGCCCTGTTCGACCTGGAAACCCCTGAACGCTGCTTGCTGCGCGGCGATACTTGGATCTTCGGCCCCGAAGCGCCTTACGAACGCGAAGGCGATGTGAACAACGTAGTCTTCCCCTGCGGATACACTGTCGAATCCGATGGCGATACCCTGTGGCTGTACTACGGATGCGCCGATACCTGCATCGCAATAGCAAGCGGCAGCATCAAGAAGCTGTTGCAGTGGCTGAGAGAAAACGGCCGGCCGCCCTGCCCATCTCTGGTCTATTCCAACGGCCGTTAGCTTGCTGGCCGCCAGGCGCCAGCCCGTCGCAGGCGTCCTTTCTCGGCTTTCTGGCGCAAAGACCGCGCGCTGGCAGTACAGCGGTGAGCCGCCGCAGCGGGTTCCCGCGTTCCCGCATGAGCCAAGCGCACGGCAGAGCACCGTAGCGGCCGCAGCAGCGTGTCGAGGCGCACTGCTGGGCAAGCCCGCAGTGGCAGCGGCACCCGGCGTTATCAAGCTTTGAACAATAGCTGTATCCCGCGGGGTTGCAGACGTATAATTGGCTTCGCGCGGGGGACAACTCACACAATTGCAGGGAGATAACCCATGCGCTGCGGAGCCATCACGTCCAGTGCGTTCTTGTTGTCTGGCCTTTTTCTGGCGGCTGGAAGTGCGGCCGTCTATGCTCAACTTGCAGACCCGCCCAGCTCGCCGCAGCAGGCCTCCGCCACACTACTGTCGCTGGAGTCGGTTCGCTGGGCCGGTCCGGCAGTGCGGCTGCAAGACCTGCGGGGCAAGACCGTTGTCCTGCTGGTCTATGCCACTTGGTGCCCGAAGTGCAACCAGTGGTCCGGCGAGTTCTTCCAGCAGCTCAAGCAGGCGGTGACCGACAAGCCGGTCGTGGTCGTGGCCATCAATGCCGACAAAAGCCCGCAAGGCGTCGAACAATACCTGAAGCAGCGCGGCTTCTTCGCTCCCAACATTGTCCACGGGTACGATCCTGCCGTGTCCCAACGGCTCGGTTTGCAGAGCGAGTTGTTCCAGTATTTGCTCATTGGTCCTGACGGGAAGCTCGTAGAGCGGGGATTTGCCGGCACGTACCGGCCCTCGGGCGAAAACAAAAGCTGGGCACTGCCTGAGCAATTGGCCAACTCGCCGAACCTCGGCCAGTTCACGGTGCTAAAGGCAGAGATGTCCGAAACGGTCAAGCAATTGCTGTGGCCGATGGAATTGGGACAGTTCAACGAGGCGTTGCTGGGCAAGCTGCGTCACGGCCTAAAACCGCAGGAACAAAAAGAGCTGTACGAGGCGATGGACCGATACCTCGACGCCCAGTTGGAACAGTTCCGCCAGTCGGCCCAGGGCGACGTGCTTTCGCGGCTGGAAGCTTTCGACAAGGCCAGCCAGTTGGCGGCGGTCTTCAAGACGCACGAGCAGGCCCGGGAGGCACGGAAGCTGATCGCCGAGTGGACTAAAGACAAGGACTTCCAGCGCGAGCTTGCGGCCAGAAGGGCTTATGAGAGCAGCTTGCAAGCTGTGGCCGCCAAGCCCGCCAAGCGCGAGTCGGCCCTGCTGGCCGTCGCCAGGCGCTTCGAGGGCACTTACTACGGCAAAAAGGCCGAGGAAGAAGCGAAAGTCAAACCCTGACGCAGACTGTGCGCGTAACCAAATTGGAGGGACGCGCGGCGGTCGCCTCCGCAACCGGATGCCAGCGTCATGCAGTTGAGGTGCCTGGGCCTTTCGCGCAGCGGACCACCTCAGCCATTCGAGGCCGACGCTGCATTGGTGGCTCCTATGGCGCGCAAATACGCAGCACCGCCGCTGCCGCAGCACCGCAGCTTGCAATCATCATAACAGCAATCGAACAGCCCAATGCACGGCCGACCTTGCGCTGCCGGCCGGAGCGGGTCAGCGGGATGCCCAGTTGTCGGGACAGTCGGGCCTTGGCGCCCGATATTCCCAGTGCGCGCTTCCAGGAAAACGAAACGCCGGGAATCCGTACTCGCTTGCGTGCCATGGCGGATGACCAGCCTTCTTCGGTTGTTAGTTGCCCTTTGCAGCCCGAGGCCAAATCGTAGTATTATTGCTGTGGAAAACCAACGTCGCGCAGACTTGCGGTTATGGTTGTACGAAGCCGCCCATTGAGCTTTCTGTTCGATTTTCCAACTGCCGATGACCAGGCCTCCGAATGTCCACTCGCAACATAAACTATTATCTGCTAAAGCTCGCCCGACTTAGCGGCTGGCTGCTGTTGCCGCTGATGTTATTATACATAGTGACGGGGTTTGTGTTGTGCCGGAAGTTCGGGTTTCAGAAGCTGATGAGCCTGGGCACCGCACGGCTGCTGCACCAGGTTTTCGATTGGCCGCTGCTGGTGGTCTTGGGCGTGCACGTGAGCTTGACGATTTACTTTTCTTTGCGGAGGTGGGGATGGATCGGGAGGCAAAACTGTCCGTAAACAGCCTGCCGGTCGAGGCAGCAGCGACTGTCACCTGTACACCCACTGCATCAACTGCATCCGGCGAACCGGCGCCCCCCGGGCCGGCCACTAACACCGAGGGCCAGGCTGGCAGGCTTTCGCGCCGCAAACTGCTCCGCTACGGCCTGTGTGCGGGGGCGTGCGCCGCCGGGGCTTACGGAGCGCTTGTGTACTTCCGCCGCCGAATCGGGCACACTGCCGCGCTGACTGGCAGCCAGGTCTTCAAAGGCGATGCTCCCAATGACCGAGTGTGGCAGTTGTGGCAAGAGCGCGGCTGGGTGCGCGAAGCCCGGCACTATCTGAAACTGGGCGGCAACGTCGCCTGCCGCTTGTGCCCGAACCAGTGCCTGCTCGAACCAGGCGACCGCAGCCATTGCCGCAACAAGGTCAACGTCGATGGCACGCTGTACACTCTGGCGTACGCCAATCCGTGCGCAGTGCAGATCGACCCGATCGAAAAGAAGCCGCTCTATCACTTCTTGCCCCGGACGGATACTTTTTCCATCGGTTGCAGCGGTTGCGGTTTTCGCTGCCTGAATTGCCAGAACTGGCACATGTCGCAGCGCAAGCCGGAGGAACTGAAAGACCCGCGCGGCGCGCCGATCCGGTTGCAACCGCGGCGGTGGGACACACTGGGCCACGGCGATATGGTTCGAGCGAGCATGTTTCCCGAGGACGTGTTGGCGCTGACCCGCTTCCACGATTGCCCCTCGGTCTCCTACACCTACTCCGAGCCGATCGCCTGGTACGAATACATGCTCGACTGTGCCAGAGAGGTCCGTCGCCTGGGCCTGAAGAACGTTTGGGTGACTTGCGGTTATATCGAGCAAGAGCCTTTAGAGGAATTATGCAAATGGATCGACGCGGCCAGCATCAACCTGAAGAGCTTCAGCGATGACGTGTACCGCACCCTGAATACTGGCAGGCTCCAGCCGGTGCTCGATACCCTGTTGACACTGAAGCGGCTGGGCGTGTGGTTCGAGATCGTCAACCTCATCGTGCCCACCTATACCGACAAGCCGGACATGATCCGGCAGATGTGCGATTGGATAGTCGAAAAGCTTGGGCCTGACTGTCCGCTGCATTTCTCGCGCTTCATTCCGCACCACAAGCTGCTGCATCTGGAGCAGACGCCCAAGAGCGTCCTAGAACAAGCGCGCGATATCGCCTGCCAGGCCGGTCTGCATTACGTATACATCGGCAACTGCGAAGATGCCCAGGACGGCGGCACCACCTACTGTCCGAATTGCCGGCAAGAGGTGGTGACGCGGCGCGGGTTTTTCGTCACTTCCATGAGCCTCAACGACGGCAAATGCGCCTCTTGCGGCACGGGCATCGCCGGCGTGTGGAAGGCGTGATGCCCACGGCTTGGTTCGCCAATCTGGCTCGCTGCTGCACAGCGCGTTTGCTCAGCAAAGAGCGCGGGCAGCATGTACCATCCCCGATTGTACCGCGACCATAATTCCCAATTCCCGGCGCTTACCGCGCCAGTTTACCGGATGGGCCGGAGCATGGTACCTTTTTGCCGCCGGCCGGTGGGGCAAAGTTCCAGCAGTGGGCAGTCGTGGCAGTTCGGGCGGCGCGCGCGGCAAGTGCTTCGACCGTGGCGGATCAGTTGAATGTGGAACTCCAGCACCCGCGACGGCGGCACCAGTCGGGCAAGCTCTCGATGTGCCCTTTCGGCACTGGTGCCGGGGGCGATCAGCCCCAGCCTTGCGGCCACGCGATGGACGTGGGTATCTACCGGCAGCACAGGCTTGCGGCAGGCAAACAGCAGTACGCAGGCGACGGTCTTCGGACCCACGCCGGGAAACTGCGACAGGTACTGCACCGCTGCTTGCGTGGGGTACTGGCGCAGGAACTCCAGCGAGGCCGTACCGTGCCGGCTGCGAATCTGCTCGACGATCGCCTTGATCCGCGGGGCTTTTCGATTCGCCAGACCTGCCGGGCGGATTGCAGCCTTGATGTCCTCCAGCGGTGCGGCGGCCAGGGCGTCCCAGTCGGGGAAGCGTTGCTTCAGGCGCGCCAGTGCGGCGTCGCTGTTTGCGTCCGAGGTGTTCTGCGACAGTATGGCGGCGATCAGCTCTTCCAGCACCGGCAGTTGCGGCGGCGGCTCGACCGGCCCGTACACCCGAGATAAACGCCGGCAAATCGCTGTGATGATCGTTCTGGCGGTGCGCTCAGAGGTTGACATCTTCGCCTGGCACGGTCGCAAGAGAACGCTGGTTGGCCGGTAGCAGGATGCCCCGGTGCCGTCTCACGATATTCGGCACTTCGGCCCACGCTGTCAAGCGGCAAGCTATCCAAAAGCCGTCAAGCCGGCAGGCCGGAAGAATTTGTCGGTCGGTTGCGGCAGGAAGCACCCCTGGAGGGGCGCGTCCTGCTCACAAAACCAGCAGTGCCACGCCCAGAACAGACACAATCGCTCCTACGACCGCGCGCAGGGTTACTTTTTCACGGTAGAAGACCACTACCAGCGGCAGTATGAGCACGGGCATGGTGGCCACGATGGTAGTTACCACGCCTGCATGACAGCGGCGCACCGCCTCCAGACTGAATACCACGCCTAGGAACGGCCCGACCAGCGATCCGGCGGTCATGACCATCATCGCCTGGAGGTTTCGCGCTGCCAGCAGCATTTGCGGCCAGCGTCTTAGCAAGGTGATTAGGGCCACGTAGCCGCCGATTGCTCCGATTACACGGATGTACGTGGCCGATACGGCGTCGTACTGTCCGATAGCCTGTTTCGAGAGTATCCAACCGACGGCCTGACCGACCACAGAAAGCATCGCCAGTAGCAATCCTGTTGCCAAATGCCGGCGGGAATACGGATGCGTTGCATCGTTTGGCTTTTCCAGCACCACCCAGACTACGCCCGCCAGCGTGACCAACATCGCGGCCCATTGTCTGACCGACAGCGGATCGCCTATCACAATCCACGAGATTACCGCCACCACTGGCGGCACTAGCGGCTGCGCCAGCAGCGACAAACGGGGACCTATTATCAGAAACGCTTTGAACAAGCACACGTCGCCCAGGAAAAAACCGCACAGGCCCGACAGGCAAAGAAGCCACCAAGTGCGTGGATCGGCATCCAGCGGGACGAGCGAGCCGCGTGTCAGCAACTCGTAAGGAGCCAGAAACAGGCATGTCAGCAGCAAGCGGATAAAGCTTACCGCCAGTGCGCCGACGCGCTTGCCTGCCGACGTCCAGGCCAGCGTCGAAAGCGTCCACAGCACGGCCGTGCCGATTGCGGCAGCTTCCCCTAGCCACTTATCCGTGAACAAGTCGCCCATGCTTCAGCTCGGTGTCGGTTGTTCTTTTGGCCACCACCTGCAAGCTAAGTTCGGCGGTTTCTGCGCCCTGTTAAAGTTTGCGCAGATTAACACCGAAAACAGAATTGCCCAGCATGGCGGTAACAACAGCATTTCCCATTTCGGTATGGCCACAGACACGCGCTTGGCGCACCGGTTTGCCGTGGCCGAAGAAGGCACGGTAAGCATCGATTGCACGCATAACTTATTGCACGCACACCAGTTGTGTTGGCGGAGGGCTGAATAAACCAAAGTCTTTTTTGCTATTTACGCAGGCGAGGAAATGGCCACAATATTTACAACGCACTTTGGTTTCAAGGCGCTGTCTGCCCAAACTCAGCCTGTAGGGTGTTCGGTTGAGCGGTGCTTGGCCGCAGGCCGTCTCAGGTAACGGTACGCATCACCACAATAGCGACAGTTGCGATGGATCGCACGCCAGAGATTCTTCGGCATACAACGGCGCGTACGGAAATGCGCCCCCAGGAAGTTTCGCGCCCCCAGGAAGTTTTGCGCCCAGCGAAGTTCGGTAAGCTGTCGGTCTTAATGCCGGTTTACAACGAGCGCTGGACGCTGCGGGAGATCGTTGCCCGGGTGCTCAGCGCGCCGGTTCCGCTAGAGATCGAACTGGTTGCTGTGGATGACTGCTCCAGCGACGGTTCGTGGGAAATACTAGAAGAGCTGGCTGCTGGCGACCCGCGGATCAAGCCGGTGCGGCATCCGGTGAACAAGGGCAAAGGGGCTGCCATTCGTACGGCCATCGCTCGGATGAGCGGCGAAGTAGCCATTGTGCAAGATGCCGATTTGGAGTACGACCCGAACGATTACCCCCTGCTGTTGGAACCGCTCCTGCAAGGCAAGGCCGACGCGGTGTTCGGTTCCCGATATGCAGGCCCGATGCGTCGCGTCGGCGGCTACTGGCACAGCCTGGTCAATCGGCTGTTGACGTGGTTGTCGAACATGCTCAACGATTTGTGGTTGAGCGACATGGAAACCTGCTACAAGATGGTTCGGGCCGACATTCTGCGCCAGCTTCGACTGCGGAGTGACAGCTTCACCTTCGAGCCGGAGCTGACCTGCCGTTTGGCGCAGTGGGGTGCGCGAATCTACGAGGTCCCCGTAAGTTACGCAGGCCGGGGATATTGGGAAGGCAAGAAAATCGGGCCTATAGACGGCCTGAAGGCCCTGTGGACCATGGTCTATTGCCGACTGCTGGACAGACGGTTCACCGATCATCTGGGTTATTATCGTCAGTGCCGACAAGCCGGCAGTCGCAGCCATCGCAGGCTCGCCCAACAGTTGCAGCAATACCTGGGTCGGCGCATTTTGCACTTGGGTGCGGGCATCGGGAACCTCAGCCGGCTGTTGGTTCGCTGCGAGCAGTTGCGATTGGTAGAGACCGACCCGGTGTACACCGCCGCACTTGCGCGGCGCTTCGCCGGATGCCCGCAGGTAATCGTGGAACAGTTCGACCTGAGCGAGCCGGAGGCGCTGAGGCGCTTGGCCGGCAGCCAGTTCGAGACGATCATCTGGCAGTCGCCCCACTGGCAATCTCAGCCCCAGCGCTGGTTGTGCGAGCTATGGCATCTGCTGGCACCTGGCGGGTATTGCGTGTTGATAATGCCCCGCGGCGAGCAAGTGCCACGAATCGAAACCGCTATGCGACAGACCGGCTACGGCAGCACCCTTTGCCACAAGGTCGGAAAGTTTCTTACAGCAGGCCGGTTGCCCCCCGGTGGTTCTGTGCAGTCCGACAGCGGGCAGGCCAGCAGCGGTCGGGCCTCGGCTGCTATTTCCGCCGTGCGGGCCATGCTTGGCGCTGCTGTTGATCGCGTTGTGCCATTTTCTGGCGGGCCGGTTGTCGCTGTGGGCCGCAAGCCCCAGCAAGCCTCCCAGCGGGCAGCGGCGTAACGCCGGACAGCAGCAGATGCCCTTTCTGAAGCCTTGCCGCCACTGCGTCGGCCGCATCGGCGGCTGCACCGCCGGTCGGCGACCAACCTGGTGCCGCACTGCTGGACGAGCCAGCACCTATAGGAAGCAAGAAGTCAAGGCGCATTCCTCCACGGGACGCTTTCCCTTCCTTGCTTCTTGAGGGGCGTCCGGGTTTTCAGTGGCACCCGCGCACCGAGTAAAAAACCGCCGTTCCCGGCGGCACGCGCCATTGCAGCGACTAATGCAGGTGGATCGTCCCGACGGTGTTAGCCTCTTGGTAATCTTTGGCGATCAAGCGTTGCACGGCAAGGATATACAGACCGGTCAACAACAAGTTCAGGGCAAGGCAAAGCATGGCAATCGTCACAGCCGGCCCGCCAATGCCGTAAGAGAGGCTTAGCGTGAGAATGCCTGCTCCGACCTCGCCTCGCGGCCACATGCCGATGCAAACTGCCAGTCGCTCTCGAAGCGAGGCTTCGCGCCGGTAGCAGCAGACGGGAAACATCTTGCCCAGGTTAATCAGCACCGTCAACACCAGCACGTGTACTACCACCATGCCCCAGCCCGTGAAAGGCTGCGAAGAGAACACCGACATAGCCGACTGGTTGTCTACTGCCGTGTCGGCCAGCGGCGCTGTGGTGATCTGCGGCATGTTCAGTCCGACCAGCACCATGAACACCCCCGAAACAATACGCGACACGCGCTGTTCGGTCGGATGCTCGGGCCCTTCTTGATGGCCTTCTCGGGCGTCATCGACGTGGGGGTCGGTTCCCGGCGGTCGGGCCATCATGCACCCCAGGGCGAAGGCCGGCAAGAGTACCTCCATGTGCACGCCAATCTCGAGCACCCATTTGCTGAGCAGGTACAGTGCTTCGCAACCTAGCGCGATGCCCACTGCGTATGCCAGCACCCAGGGCCATGAGACGGGCAGTCGGATCGCGTGCAAGTACCTCCAGGCCGCCCAAAGCAGGGCCAGCATGACGACAACCATTACCAACATCGACCACGACCATCCGGCAATCAGGACCTTCAAGGGAATCATCAACAGCACGGTGTCCAGGTCGTCGAATATCGCCAGAATACGGACTTTGCGGAACAGCCAAGTTGCGCTAAGTCCGGCCGCGGCCAGCATAGAAAACAGCACTCCGGCCGAGGTGGGCGCAGCGAACCGACCCAGCAGCAACGACTCTTTCCAAGCGCCCCAATCGCCCCAGACTTGCGGCGGCAGCATTACGAAGATGAAGTAAACGGCAGCGAGTATCCACGGAAACGTCGCCGCCGTGGCCGCCACAATGTAGTCCCAGCCGTATTGCCCCAGATTGCTCTTGTCCAGCTCGAACTCGTAGCCCACGTGGATCATGATGAACGCCAGGCCGACCATGGTAAGCACCGTGATCGGCCAGGAAAGCTGCTGCCAAGTGGGACCAACGGCGCCGGGCAGTAATTGCGACAGTACTATCCCTACCACCAGCAATACCGAATATAAAGCGACCAGCCTCATGTGCTTCCTCTAAAGCGGCCTTCAGCCGCAACAAGATTGGATGGACGCGCTCCGTCGAGCCCACTACCATTGGGCACACCGCCACGACAGAGCGCAGCCCTCCAAATCACTTGCAAAACATGCTTGCAAAACGCGTACAACTTGCACCGTAAGAAAGTGTAAGACAACTGTTATGCGCGCGTGCTTCGGGAGGTAGAACCAACCATTTTTTCCAAGCACACGCGCAAAAACTCTTTATAGGAGGACCCCTCCGACCATCCGTGGTGGAGTATGGTTCGGGTTGTTAGACATTTTTCCCAAAGCAGGCAAGACGACAGGCTCGCCCTCCTATAATGCGCGCGGGCAGCAATGAAGCGTTCTCGGTGCAAGAACTTGTCATTGCACGCCGCGCTAAGCATAAAACGCCACACAACCACGGCATCAACACTGCGATGCGCCCTCGGCCCAGCGCTCGAGCATCTGGAACTGCTGTTCGAAACGTTGTTCGCTTACGCCGTAAGGGCTTTTGAAGAAGCTGGCCAGAAAGGGCATCGGGCCAATGTGCCCGCGGCGTCGGGCGGCCTCGGTGAGCCGTACCAGGTCGATGACCAGCGGGGCAGCCAGCGCCGAGTCGCATCCCTGCCAGGTAAGTTGCAGCGTCATTCGCGTCCCCAAAAACCCGGCAAAATGCACGTGGTCCCAGGCCGTTTTCCAGTCGCCCAGGCTTTCGATGTATTCGATGGACACATGCGTTTGTGGGCGGTAGCCAAGAATTTCGCCCAGCAGCCGGTCTTTGCTGGCGATCTTCGCCTGTTTGTTCGCCGGCTGGCTGAGCACCTGGCCATCCATATTGCCAAAAATGTTGTGGCCCACCCAACTTAGCACGCGCAGATTGCGGCGAGCGAACATCGGCGCCAGCACACTCTTCAGCAGCGTCTCGCCGGTCTTGCCATCGCAGCCGAAGTGCCGCAGCCCGCGCAGCCGGCAAAGCTCATCGACCGCTGCCGGTGCCGACCCCAACGACGGAGTGAAGTTGATGTACGAGCAGCCCGCCTGGAAACCCGCAATCGCATAAATGGTGCTGGCCGGGAGCGGACAGGCTACGTCGTCCAATTGCCTTTCCAGTTGTGCCCAACTGGCCGGCAAAGCAGCCGGATCGCACAATGGCTCGGTGGAAGCAAGGTTGACCACCACCACGTGCTCGAGTTGCTCTTCAGCGGCGAATTGTTTTATGTCGGCCGAAAGGCGCGCGATTGCCTGCCGAGGGGTTTCTTTCTCCGGCAGTTCCCAATCGGCAAGTCCGCAGATCGCTGGCCCTGCGCCGATAACCGTTCCCGGCCGGATGCGTGCTTCGATCCGTTGCAATTGGGGTTGGCAGGCCGCGAACAACTCCGGGCTGACGGTCCGGCTTTCGCTTACCAGGCGGTGGGCCTCGTCGCACAACGGCGCGCGGCGTATTTCGTGACCGCCGACGACCAATTGGGAGAAGTCGGGCATCGGCAGCCGCCGAAATTGCGGCAACTGGCTTACCAGGCCCAACTGCTCGGTAAGCCCCTGCTCCAGCGCCGCCAGTCCAACGATGGTGGTGGTGGCCACGCTGCCTTTAGCGCCGATCAACCACACGCCGATACTATTGCCTTTGGTATCCATGTGCCGTAGCCGGGTCGAAAACAATCCACAGCGGCGCTGCTATAGCAGCGTACCACGGGCGACGCCGGGAAAGCCCTCCCGATTCCTCGCCGTCCTGTCAGCGAACGTTCTTTGCTTGGCGAGACTTGGCAACGGCAAGTTGCCCGTCTTTGTCTTTCTGCTTGCTGCGTCCTGCCGAAAGAACCTGCCGCAACAGCGCCGAGAGGTCTTCGTATGGGTGGGTATTGGGCGGCCCCGGAGCATATTGAAAGATGGCTTGTTGTATCTTCTTGGGCAATGAAAGCAGCGTGGAAGAGACCGTGCCGTATTCCGGGCCGACGAGCACCACCCCACGACGGCCATAGCTGTCGGCAGGCCGAGCGAACACCCGGCTGGCCACGGCCAGGAAAGTCACCGGGGAGTCCAGCTTGTGGAGGGTCAACATGCGGTAAACGAACTCGTGGCGGGGATCGCTCAAGTCGTCCACATCGCCGCTGGAAAGCAGGTGCAATCCCGGCTCCAGCTCCACGATCTCCACTTTATTGCCGCCATGCACAACGGCGGCGTACTTGGCATCGGCGCAGATGTAATTGGCTCCCGCATAACGGCCGGTGGACAATTCTTTGGCCGCATATTGGGCGGCCTCTCTGGCCGTGGCAAAGCTCAGCAGCTCGCGGCACAACAGTCCGCGCGAGCGCGGCTGCGGCGGCACATACAGTTTCCGCCGGTTAGCCACGGCCGCAAAAAGGCCGAACTGGTTTACGCCCAGCCACGTTCCGCCGGCTTCCCGGTCTATGCCGCATATCACCCGCGGAGTGCCCGACTGAATCTTCGGAGCCTGGGTGGGCCGACTGTAATACTCCTCTCGATTCGCAGCAACCAGTATCGGCGTATTCTTAGCAACTCGATAAAGTATCGCAAGTATGCACATAGCTTTTCCTCGGAAGCTGTTAATCCCTCAACCTCGATCCGCTAATCTCACTGCCCATACGACGAAAACTGATATTACCGATTCATTAAATCTACAGCTTTACGGTTTGCGATCATACCCCAATAAATTGGACCTTACATTCCACCCACAGGAGCGTCAGCTACCAACTGCCAGCGCTTGTTGCTGAGTCGATATGCTATATGCTATATCTACTACGATACCGAAGTGGCTGCGATTCTCGGCCTTTGCCGATTTGTTTGGTGGCCTCTTGCCGAACCGGAACCTGACGGGGCACCAGACCAACTCAGGGCAAAACGGGCCTCAACGGCTGGTAATGCCTGTTGAAGGCTTACCGAAAAGCCACTAAACAAACACCTTTCGCACACTGCAACCGGCTGGCCATTTCCTATCGGTACTTGAGCATTGTGGCAAAAGCGCTTAGGCTATTGTTTTTCGGCAGCCGGTTTGCGCTATGTCTACTCCCGTCGCTCACACACAGGAAACAGTGTTGCAAACCCGCCGTTCGCGCGTCGGGCGGCTAATGGGTGTGCAAGTTCTAGGAATCGGAAGCAGCCTGGGCAGCAAGCTGATCCGCAACGAAGACCTGGCCGCGCTGGGCTACGACGCCGATTGGATCGTTCAACGCACAGGAATCCTGGAACGGCGCCATGCGCCGCCGGGGATATCGACCGGCGACCTGGCCACCGAAGCAGCCGAAAAGTGTATCGCCGCCGCTGGCGTGGATCGCAATCAGATCGATCTGCTGCTGCTGGGCACTTACACGCCCGATATGCTCATGCCCGCTACGGCCAGCGTTGTCCAACATCGCCTGGGCCTGACTGCCCTGGCGTTCGACATCCAGGCAGCCTGTGCCAGTTTCGTCTTTGCCATGCTCACGGCGATGCAGTACATCGCTGCTGGTTGCAGCCGCATGGCGCTGGTCGTCGGCGCCGATTGCAACTCGCGCATCCTTAACCCGGCCGACCAGCGCACTTATCCGCTCTTCGGCGACGCGGCCGGTGCAGTGCTGCTGGCGCCAGGCAGCAGCCAACAGGGAATTGTCGGCTACGCAGTCGGCTCGGACGGTTCGGGCGTAGACTTGTTGTGCCGTCCCATGGGCGGGGCGCGCGAGCCGTTCCATCCGGCCGGCGCTAAACAGGGCCGGCACTTCCTGATAATGGACGGCCGTCCCATCTTCCGCTGGGCCATCCGCATGTTGCGCGAGAGCATCTCCGACACGCTGCGCGTTGCCAATATGACGCTCGACGACGTGGACCTGGTGATCTTCCACCAAGCCAACATGCGGATCATCAGCGCCGCTGTGGAAGAACTAGGCCTTAATCCCGCCAACGTATTCAACAATCTGGAACGTTACGGCAACACTTCCTCGGCGAGCATTCCGCTAGCGCTGGATGAGGCCCATCGCCTGGGACGCATCAAGCCCGGCGACCACATTCTCTTTAGCGGTTTCGGCGGCGGACTGGCCTGGGGAACAGTGCTGATGCGCTGGTGACCGCCCGGTTTGCGCCTGTCTTGTCTGGCCGCAAGCCGTGCGGGGAGGCTTCTTGTGGGTGATTCGATTACCCAAAGCGGCCTGCGGCCGCAACCAAACGGTGTTACTGGAGGGACGCGCTCTGTCGCGTCCTTTGGTGCGTCATGCACGGCCACGCCGGAGCGTGACCCTCCAGAACACACAAGAACATGCGCGCAAAAAGCGCACCAGTCACGCCGTAAGAGACTAACCGTCGGGCCGGGCGGATAAATCCCCGACGTTCAGGCCGCAAATGGTTAGCCGCCGGTACAACCTTCACCGGCACGATGCCGCTTCCTGAGAGGAAGGCAATTCTGTTGGGAACCTCTCTTGCCGGTGTGCGGGCTAAATAAGTCCACAAAATACCGGAAGTGGTCGGACTACTGGCAACCCCGAAAACCAAGGTATTTCGCACACTTGCGCCACTTTCGCAACTGTGTGGATCTATTTAGGCACAGAGGGCAAAGGCCGCGCGGTGTTTCGGGGCTGCAAAAAGGTTGTATTCCGCGCCTAGGCAAGATAGGCTGTTATGCGGTTTGCGGGGGACCGTCGCCCGCTGCTGCATCGGGCAGGCGGTGGTGTCGTGGCTGCTGGCAACCGCTTGACCATTTTTTGCCGGGGGGGCTGTTATGGTGCTGAAAAAGCTGTCTTGTCCGTTGCTGTTATTGCTGTGTGGTGCGGGAATGGTGTTGCTTTCGGGCGTCGGCGCTGCGGCCCGCGAACCGCTGCTGGTGCCAGTAAAGATCGACGGCCCGGTGCACGATCCGGCCAAGCATAGTTACTGGTTCGGCCCGTTCAGCGAGTGCTGCTCGGTGGCCGATTTCAATGGCGACGGCAAGCTGGACATCGCCGCCGGGCGGAACTGGTACGAGGCTCCCGACTGGAAAAAGCACGAGAACTTCCGCGACGGCGCCACCACCAATGGCCCGGAAACCGACAACAACAGCGAGTTCGCCATGGACGTCAACCGCGACGGCTGGCCGGACATCGTCAGCTCGGGCTGGATGCGCATGCGCGGCGCCTTCTGGTACGAGAACCCCGGGCCGGAGGGCCTCAAGGCCGGCGTGAAGTGGAAAGCCTTCCGCATCCATGCGGCGGAAAACATGGAAGGCATCATCCACGGCGATATCGACGGCGATGGAGACGACGACATCCTTTGCAACCACTGGGCGCCCGTGCCCGGTCAAGGCATGACCTGGCTGGAACACATCGACAAGGCCCCGTGGTTCATCGAGCACGTTGTGGGCACCGAGGGCGAGTACCACGGCAACGGGCTTGGGGATATCAACGGCGACGGACGGCTGGATATCGTTACTCCCCGCGGCTGGTACGAGAATCCGCCCAAGGCTACCGACAAACCCTGGAAGTTCCACGCCGATTACCTCACACACAGCGTCAACGACCCGAAGCGCTACATTCCGGCCTCGCATCCCATGCTGGTGTACGATGTGGACGGCGATGGGCTGAACGACATCATCTACGGGGCGTCGCACGAATACGGCCTGGCGTGGTTGCGGCAGCAGAAAGATGCACAGGGCAGGCGGAGCTTCGTCACCCACTGGATCGAGACCGACTTCGGCCAGTTCCACACTATGGCGCTGGGTGACATCAGCGGCGACGGCAAGCCAGACCTGGTGACCGGCAAACGGCTTTTCGCTCATCACGGCCGCGATACCAGTTGCTACGACCCGTTGTTCGCCTTCTGGTACGACATCAAGGGCGGGAAGTTCGAGCGGCACGTGCTTTCGTACAATCACCTGCCGTGGTATCCGGGGCAGAAGAACATCAACCCGCCGCCCAACGGGGCCATCGGCGTGGGGATGAACGTGGTGATCGTGGACATCGACAAAGACGGAGACCTGGACATCGTGGTTTCCAGCAAGGCGGGCCTGTACGTGTTTTACAACGAGGGTTTTACGCCTCGGGAGCGTGGCCCCGTGCGCCTGCCGGACGAAAAAACCTATCCCGACTGGTTCCCGTGGTATGAAAAGAAACCGGCCAAGAATTAAGCCGTCCGCAGAATGCACGCATGTGGCCGGTGCAAAAGCGATTTGCGCGGTTATGGCAATGGCAAGTTTTCGAAGTGACGAAGGCATGAAAGGGTATGGTTATGCGTTCTGGATTTTTCGGTGTTGGGGCAGCTTTGTGCTGTGTGTTGCTGTTACACTCAGGTGAATCGATGGCGGCAGAGAGCGAGAAATCGTACAGCCTGGTACCCGATGAGCACGGCATGGTGCTCAAGACCCCTGACGGGCGCACGGTCTTCCGTTATATGACCCGCAAACCGGCCGAGACGAAGTTGACGGCCAACAGCGTCTGCTGCCTGTACCCGGTGAAAACCCCCACCGGCGAAGAGGTGGTGGATTTCGCCCCCGACGACCATCCGCACCATCGCGGCGTGTTCTTCGCCTGGCACGCTATGGCCGGCAAGACTCCTGCCGACTTCTGGGGCTGGGGCGAGTGGGCGCCGACCAAAGACCGGGTGATCACCAATCGCAGCGTGAAGCTCCTTTCCGCCACCGCCGAGCAGGCCGTCGTGGAAGTCCGCAACGACTGGGTGGCCGAGGGCAACACGCTGATCGAAGAGCTGACCACCATAACCGCTTCGGAGCGGGTGGTGCGTACCCTGCCGCTGCAAAGCGCCAAAAGCCGCGGCCCGATAAAGTACGGGGCCTTCGTGATCGACTTCGACTTCCGCTTGACGCCCAAGGATGACATTACCTTGCGGCAGACGGCTTTCAGCGGTTTTTGTGCCAAGTGCCGCAAGGATGGTAAAGGTGTGTACAGCGATCCGAAGGGGAAGGTGGAACTGCCCAACCCGCATCACCTCAAGCCCGAGACCAACTGGCCTGCCCGGCCGTGGTACGATTACAGCATCCAGCTTGCCAATGGGCGGACCGTGGGGGTAGCGATCATTGATCATCCCGACAACCCACCGACGAGCTGGCACAACCTTGCCCCGATTGCAATGCTCAATCCGTGCATCGTAGCCCCCGGCGAGGTGAAGCTGAAAGCGAACCAGACGCTGCGCCTGCGATACCGGCTGGTGGCACACGACGGCCCTGCGCCGCTGGAGCTGCTCAACAACACTTTGGCACCGGAGTTTCGCGGCAAGGGCGGCCATGATTGAGATTCGCAAAACGTGGCGACACGCCACACCAGGAAAAACCTCATATCAGGCGGTCACTACCTTTCGCGAAGATCAATAGCACGCTTTTTGGACAACGAGGCTTCCGGTTGCCCGACCGGCGCGTGTGGCAAGGCGGGGGCAAATGGTCTTCATGCTCTTGTGATGGTTTTCCTGTTTTTGCAACAGTTTTCTTGCTGTTGTTACTGTTTTCCGGCTCTTGTAAGGAACCTGTGGCATGGGCCATCCCCACTTTCCGCACCTGTTCAGTCCCATCCGCATCGGCAACTTCGTGGTTCCCAACCGTATCTGCCACGTGCCGACCGACATCAGCTCGGCCAATGCCGATGGGTCGGTCAACCAGCGGGTCATAACTTATCACGAGCAGATCGCCAAAGGCGGATGCGGGCTGATCATCGTGGGCGCCTCTTCGCCCGACAAAGCCACGGGCAGGCCCACGGTCACCTGCGTGTGCGTCGATGAGGACCCGCTGATACCGGGGCTGGCCGAACTGGCCGAGGCCATGCACCGTCACGGGGCCAGGTGCGCAGTGCAGATTCAGCATCCGGGGCGTCAAGCCGCCTGGCCGCGGAAGAATCTGATGTCGGCCAGCGACCAGGTGATCGACATTCCCGGCTCGGCCGGCCACGAGATCGTTTACGCCGAGGATGTGGCCAAGGGGAAGTCGATCCGGGCGATGACGGTCGAGGAAATCTACGATCTTGTGGAGAAGTTCGCCGAAGGGGCCTGGCGGGTGCAACAGGCAGGCTTCGACTGCGTGGAACTGCACGCCGCCCATGGCTATTTGATCGCCCAGTTCATGAGTCCCTACGTCAACAAGCGGCACGATCGCTTTGGCGGAAGTTTCCTGGGCCGGATGAGGTTTCCCCTGGAGATCATCGCGCGGATCAGGTACAAGTGCGGACGCGATTTCCCCATAGGCATCCGCTATTCCGGGGTGGAATGGGTGCCGGGCGGCAGGGAACTGGACGAGACCGTCCGCGCCGCGAAACTCTTCGAGGAACACGGCGTGGCCTTTGTGGACATCAGCGCAGGCATCTTCGAGGCGCCGGCCGCAGTGATGGACCCGATGTACTATCCCCAAGGCTGGAACACCTACACCGCCGAGGAAGTCAAGAAGCACGTCCGCATTCCCGTCATCACCAGCCACACGCTGCGCGATCCAGGATATTGCGAAAGGATACTGGCCGAGGGCAAGGCCGACCTTGTGGGTCTGTCGCGGCAGATGATCGCCGATCCGCAATGGGCCAACAAGGCTTATGCCGGTCAGACGCAGGAGATTCGCAAGTGCATCTCCTGTCTGGTGGGATGCTGGCAGGAGTCGCTGATGATCAAACGGCACATGCGCTGCGCGATCAACCCGGCGGTGGGCGATGAGAGGTTCCTCGACTTGCAGCCGGCGAAGCAGCCGTGCCGGGTAGCGATTGTCGGCGGCGGCCCAGGCGGACTGGAAGCAGCCCGGATCGCCACACTTCGCGGCCACAAGGTTACCGTCTTCGAGAAGACCGGCGAGCTGGGCGGGGCGATATTGCTGTGCTGCACTGCGCCAGGCAAAGGGAAGATGCGCTGGTACGCCGATTGGCTGCGCTATCAGATGCAGAAGCTGGGCGTCGAGGTCCACCTGCGGCAAGCGCCCGACGTCGACACCCTGCGCCAGTTCGATGTGGTGGTAGTAGCCACCGGCGGCCGACCGGTCCGGCCCGCCATCCCCGGCGTCGATCTGCCGCTGGTAGTTACCTTCGAAGACGTGCTGCGCTGCCGTACCAAGGGGTGCGAGTATTATCCAGAGGACAAGCCGCCACCGGTCGAGTGCGGCCAGACGGTGCTGGTTTGGGGCGATCACTTTGCTGCTGCCGATGCGGCCGAGCGACTGGCAGCCGACGGACGGAAGGTTTTTGTGGTCACCGAAAAACGCAGCTTCGCCCTGTGGATGGAACCCTGCCACCGCGATGTGCTAATGAAGCGCTTCGCCGGTGGCAATGGCGAAGGTCTTCCCGGCCGACCATTCGCCCAGCCGGTAACGGTCATCGCCAATACCACGGTCACTGAAATACACGCCGATGGCACCGTACTGCTGATGGATGCCGAGTTCAACCGCTCCAGTCTGCGGGCGGATAGCGTCGTGCTGGCCAACGTCGAGCCGCAAGCCGAGCTGTACCAGCAGTTGCTTGATGCCGGAATAACAGCGACGTGCATCGGCGACGCCGTGCGCGTACGTAACCTGCGCGCAGCGGTTACCGAAGGAGCCAACATCGGGCTGGCGCTCGAAGGGGACGCAAAGCTCAATGCCAACCAAGCGGTCGTTTCGCGTAGTACTGCGTGGCTGGTATGAAGTCCTGCCGTCCGCGACCGACGGCGCATTGCCCTAAGCATCCTGAGGCCACAACGAAATTGGCGGGACCAGCTGCGGTGGCGTCCGCTATCACTGGGCACACGGCCACGACAGAATGTGGCCCTTCATAATCAGTCCGGCCAGGAAGGCGTGTGGCGTACCAGGTGGCTTAGTGCCACCACTCGGCCACGACGGAGCGCGGCGCTCCAGATCGCCCGGTGACATGCGCAAAAGGCGCTGTCTGGCTGAGCCGGCCGCTGGTGGGTATGATTGGCGCCCCCACCCAGCATGCTATTTGGCGCCTTCTGCCAGTCGGCGGAAATAGCTTTCAATCGCCGTCCGATATTGGGGCAGGAACTCTTCGACCGGCAGTTCCATCACTGCGTCGCGCTGGTGCGGCGGCAGCATTCCCCAGATGTTTCGCTTCATGGCCTCGATGGCCTTTTCCAGGTCCTCGGGCTTGGGCTGCGTGCTTTCTGGCGGTTGTGGGCTTTGCACGGAGGGCTTCTCGCCAGAGGCTCCGGCGTCATCGCGCGGAGTGGTTCCATTTGCCGAGAAGCGGGCCGCGATCTGCTGCATCCTGCTGGGGCCGGCTTGCCGGCTGGCCTTTCGGGCCTGACGGATCAGCTCGTCCAGATCGGCCAGTATGCCAGCTTGCGCCCGCTGAGTCTGCTCGCCGGCATCCAGTTGGGCGATGCGCTTGGCAGTGATGTGCATCCGCTGGGCAATGTCCAGCAGGGGGTTTTCCTGCTCCGATTCAGCCGCCTGGCCCAGCTCGCGGATCAGCTTTGTGCGGAACTCTTCCAGCTCGGCAGGAGGCGACTCGGCAGAAGGTTTTCCGCCCGGGCGACTGATGGTTTGCGATGATTGCGCCTCGGGCGATGATTGCGCCTCGGGCGATTGTTCCGCTTTTTGCTGCATGGCGCCGATCAATCGCAGCAGCAATTCGGCCAATCGGCCTTGTTGCAAGGCCAGCGCGTCAAAGACCTTCTTTTGCTCGGGTATCGCCGGGCTGCCTGCGCCGGTCTGACGGTGCAACTGTTGCGTTTGTGTGTTGATCTGCTGCTGCATCAGCCGGATGAGCTTAAGTTCGGCCACCGAGCGCACCGCGCCGGCGGGGTTTTGCTCGACATCGCCGGGCATTTCGGCTTGTTGCGACGGCTGGTGGTCGTCCGGTTCGGGCCGTACCGCCTCGATCAGCAGCGCCAATTGGGCCAGCGCCGCGCGCTGTGCGTTCTGAGTATCCGTTCCCGAGCGGCGCTGCTCCAGCAGCTGGCTGGCCTGGTTCATGCTCTCGCTCGCCCCTTGCAGTACAAACCGCAAAGCCGGGGCGGCGGCCATCTGCCCGGCAACGTCAGCGGTGTGGCTGCACAGTTGTCGCTGGCGGTCGGCCAGTGCTGCCAGAGCGGCAGCTTCCGTCCGGGTGACTTGGTCGGGCGAAGCGCGCGAAGCGTGCAACTTCTGCGTCTGTTCCAGCAGGTCTTGCTGCTCGGCGTGAAGATGTTTGATCGTGTCTTCCAACCTGCCAAGCTGTTGTTGGAGCATCTCGGCCTGTATTTGGAGCCGCCGGGCAGCCAATTCCGCCTGTGCTGCTTCCAGATGCCGCAGCGCCGCTGTGGCGCCAGCCAGCCCCTCTGCGGCATCGTCCGCTGCGGCAGCTTTGCTTGCCCGAAGCATTTGCTGGGCCGCCCGACCGACCTCGGACGCCGGGCGCTGCGCCTCCAGCCGTTCCAGCCGTCGGACCAGTTGCTCGGCCTGGCTGCGCAAGGCGTCTTCGGCGCTGCGCAGGCTCTGTAGCTCTTTGCGCCGTGCAGCGCCGGGCGGCAACAACGAGGCACTGGCAAACTGCTGGCGGATCGTCTGCTGACGTTGCAGCAGGGCGGCAAGTTCTGCTTCCGACTGCTCCAGTTTGCCCATCAAGCGTACGAGTTCCTGGTCGCGTCGTCCGGATAGAATATCCAGCAATTCCTGCAACCCCTCGATGATCTGCTTTTGTGCGGCCATCGCCTGGCCCATCCGGTTCTCCCGAAAACTCTCGGCGCAGCTACGCATGTGTGCAGCGATGGCCAGGCGCTGGGCTTCGGCGCATGCATCGGCGATGGACTGAGCGGCCAATGGATCGGCCGAATGCAACTGGGCCGCCTCGCTATGCATCTGCTGCAATGTTCGATCCAATCGCTGCGCAAGCCCAAGTTGCTCGGTAGCCAAGGCGTTCAGGCCGGCCGATTCCTGGGGCGTCAATTCCGCCAGCGGCCGGGTCAGCGTCTGTTGGGCCAACTGGGCGCCGCGGGCCGCAAGCTCCTGCTGATGCTCGAGCAGTTGGCCCAGTTCGCGCTGAAAGCGGCGATAGCCGTCCGAACGCGCAAGCCGCCCCAGCAGTTCCTCCAGGGCGGCGATCACCTGCTCCTGGTGAACAGTGGCTTGCGTCAGGGAACGCAGCAACGAGTCGTCACCCTGAACCGGCCCGGAAGCTCCCTGCAACCGCAGTTGAGCGGTCTTTACGGCGGCGGTGAGCTGGCGGCCAAGTTCGATCAAGTGTTGCCGTTCCAGACGGTCGACCTGGAGCAGAACATTCTCCATCTGGCGCCGCAGTTCAGCGTTGTCGATCCGGTTGTTGTCCAGTTCGGCGAGCAGACTGAGCACCATTTCGGGCACTCCCTCGCCGCGGCCCGCCAGCGTGCGGTTGATTTGCCGCTGGTTGAGTTCGGCGGCCTGAAGATTATCCACATCGGCCTGTTCCAGCCGTTTGTGTGTCTTCAGTCGGGAGTGCAAGGCGCCGAGTTGCGACTGATTGGCCCGCTGCATCTTCAGCGCACGCTCCAGTTCCGCCACCACCGCCGCCTGCCGCAAGCCCAGCCGCTTGTGCATCTGCTCTGGTGTTACGATGCTCACGCGGCGCGGCTGGCTGCTGCTGGACTGCCCACGGTAATCGACGGCCACAGCGTACAGGTCCACATGGCTGTCGGGCGGCAAGCCGAATCTCTCCAGGGCGATTCGGCATGCGAAGTTGCGTCGATCGCTCTCCTGAGCCCCAGCCGGCGGCACTGGCGGATGCCCTGTAATTACTTGTTCCGGCCCTTGATACAGCAGCACAACTTCTGGAGACTGCGGACGATCCGACCGGCCGCAGTGCAGCTCCACGCGCCGCAGCGCCAGATCGTCACTGGCAGCGACAATCACCGGCAAGACCGCCTGGGCAGTTGCGAAAACGGCGCCTTTGGGCTGCTCGACGCTTACGATCGGCGGCTGATCGGCCACTGCCTGGATTTGCCACCGGGTTTCCGCCCCGTTGCTTAGTCCGTCGCAATCAGTCAGCTCGAACCAGTATGCTGTGGATTTGTCGATGACCAGCGGCCGATCGCTTGGGCCGGGAACCAGAAAATCCTGCTTGTCTTCGCCCAGCCAGGCGCGCAGCCTGCGTCCGTCTTCCAGGCACAGCGCGGCGGCTTGGAGCGGCTTGTCGGTCCGACCCACAAAACGAACCTTGGTGCCCACCAGCGCACGGATGGACTTGTCGGCCGGGCCGGAGCGCCAGCCTGTATACTCCGGCGGCGTAAGCTCGATGCTCAGCGACAACAGCGACGGCGGCGGCACCACTTGCACTTCCAGCCAGTCCATCGAGCGGTCGTCGCCGCCTTCGACGCGATAGGCGAAGTCGCTGGTGACGTTGTCGCGCCGCGCCACCATCACCTCGCCAATGCGACGCATCGGTTCGGACAGAACAGTGTACGTACCGTCGGGCGAACGGAAACGGTAGTAGATGCGCACCTGGGCTGGCAAGTGCGTTCCCTCGGCGGCGGCCACTTCCACCTCGAAGGACTGTCCTAACGCCACGCGCGGCATGTGCCGGCGCAGCACCAGATGCGTCCGTTGCGGCCAGCTTACCGGCGACAGCGGATGCACCAGCCGCGCCACCGCGATTCCAGCGGCGCTGGGATCGGCCACCACCAGTACCACAGCAAGCAGCAAGACAAACGCCGTGCGCACTGCTACGCGAAGCGTCCACCGATGGTCCAGTATCCGGTCGAAGGGAATCGCGGCGGCCTGTGCGGCCGTCTGCTCGATGACCGCCCGACGCAAAGCCGCCGAACCGGCCAGCGGATCGTCTTCACCTTGACGAAGGAACTCCACTGCGCTTGCCAGTCGGTCTTCCAGCTGTGGGAAGTGTTTTTGTACCCGGGCAGCCAGGCTGACATCGGGAATTCGCGCGGCGGCCGCCACTTTCGCGCAGCGGCAGGCAGCCCAGACCACCGCACCGATCAGCGCCAGCAGGGCGATGATGCGCAGTCCGGGATCGTCGAAGCGCAGCCAGTAATCGAGCAGTCCCAGCAGTATCGTTGCTGCCAGCGTCACTCCCAACATAACACTGGCGGTGTACAGCAGCACTATTGCCTGCAAACGCCGCCGCAACTGTCCGATTCGTCTTTCAAGCCAATGTTTCATCGGCAGGGCCGCAAATCGAGGAGTTTCAAGAGTTTCAGCAGTAGCTACGGGCCGGCGGACCGATGTCGAGCCGCCGGCTTGCCCGGAGCGATTGCCAGCGGGAATCGAAGACGCTTCGGGACAACCCCAGTTCTCCAGTCCAGTCTACACCATTCCGCCGAGCTTCCGTAATATCCATTCTCCGATCAGCAGACAAAGGAATACCAGCACGACCGGCCAGCGGTTCCACAGCGGTATGGGCGGCAGTGTTTCGATCGGCGCCTGTCGTCCGGCCGGCAGGTCGTGCAAAAGCTGGTGGGCATTATCGAGCGTGTAGAACCGGCCGTGGGTTTGTTTGGCCGCGCTGCGCATAGCCTCGGCGTCCATTCGCACACGTTCGAACTCGCCCGGCGGCGGCTGAACCATAAAATCGACCGTGGGCAGGGGCTGAATAGCCGGGAGAGTCAATGCGGCCCGGTAGCTGCCCGGCGGCGGACTATGCAAAACCCCCTCGAACACCCCACGGCTGCCGGCTCGATGCAGTCGCAAGCGTTTGTCGGGCTGGCCTGGTTGTCGGATGAGCACTTCCACGCCGTCGTCTTCCGGCGGGGCCAGGCGCTCGTCGTCGAAGCGAACCAGCAAACGCACCGACGCGCCACGCCGATATTCTGCCTGATCGGCAGTCAGCGTCACGCCCTGCTTGCCCTCCAGGAGTTTAGAGCGCGCCAGGAAGCGGAGCATTTGCACCCAATAGCGGGCAAAGTACAAATCGCCCACTCGCCAGCGCCAACGATGAGTTTCGTCGGTAGCGTGAAAAAGCACCTTGCCTGCGCCAACGTACTGCAAACAGATTACCGGCAGCGCGCGGCCGTCCGGCGCGGTCTTCTCCGGATGTTCGGCCAGAACGCGGGCGCCGGGCTTCAAATCCGGAGCCTCCAGCAGCCAATACAGCGGGGGCAAGTTCTGCCAGATCTGAGCTGTCTGCTCGGGAGTATCGCCCAGTTGCATTGGTGGGCTGCTCAGCCCCAGCTCGGTTGGCCGCACCCGAAAGCCGCTGCTGAGCACCTGGCCGGCATCGGGAAACCGCAGGCTGTTAAGTTCCACGGGCATGAGCGGGGCCAGCGGGCTGTCGCGGTAAGCGGCCGGCATGTAACGCGGGCCTGCTATCAGCACCAACGCGCCGCCCTTGCCGGGCTGACGGACAAACTCGGCCACATTCTCCAGCGCAGTGGTGCTCAGCAATGCCGGATTGACGTCGCCGAAGATGATTACGTCGTAAGAGAATACCTCCTGGCGGCGCAACGGAAAGCTCGGCAGCACGGCGGAATCCTGCTGGGCGTGCTGGAGGTCGGCCTCCTGCAACACCACGTGCAGCTGGATCGACGGGTCCCGCCCCAACATGTTCCGCAAGAAACGATATTCGTAGCTGGGATACCCCTGCACAAACAGTACGCGCACTTTCTCCTCGCGCACCTGGAGGGTGTGTTCCAGACGGTTATCGTCGCTCCGCAATTCTCCCTGTTGCGGCTGAAGTTCGACGACGTATCGAAACTCACCCAGTTGCGTGGGACGATACGGCAAGCGCACCTGTTGCGGCTGGCCGTCGGGGCCGACGGTCACTTCGGTGCGGGCCAATTCCTGGCCGTCCTCCCTTGAGCGGAGCACCACTGGAACTTTCGTCCCCTGGAAGCCCGTACCCACAAGCTGGAACTCGAAGTTCACCACGTCGCCGACGAATACTACTTTCTCGGCCAACAGGTTGATTATCGCCAGGTTGCGGACAGGCTGTTCGCTGCCGATGCCGACCAGTAACAAGGGCACGCCACGGCGCTGGGCCAAGGCAGCCGCTTCGGCCAGCGTCGGCCCTTCGGTGCTGATACCGTCGCTGAGAATCACGATCGCTGCCGGAAGGCTGCCGCGAAACTCGTCCAGTATGTTGCGCACCGCGGCGCCCAGCGGGGTGCTTTCGGCCACTGGGCGCCGGACGAGAACATCGGCGGCGATCTCCTCCGCCCGGCGATCATCCAGCCGCTGGCCGCTGATCAGGTACACGCGCAGCTTGTAACCGTCGGCCAGACCGCGCAGCAGCGCAGCGTCGTGCTCGGTCAGCAACATTTGCAGGATGCGCCAGCGGCTGGGATCAGCGCTATCCACTTTCGCCTTGCGAAGGCGGTTGCGAAGAGCGCCCTCCACCGACTGCTCGTAGCGATCGACGATCGTCATGCTCAGCGAATCGTCCAGCAGCAGCGCCACATAAGGCAGGCCAGTGCGCTGGAGCACAAGCGTTACCTGGGCGATCATCAGTACCGCCAGGGCGATGAGCGTCAGCCGCACGCAGGCCAGAATCAGTCGGTACCAGCGCGGGCGCTGGCCGGCTTCGCGCAAGTACACCCAGATGACAAATGCCGACGCGCAAAAGGCGAAAACGACCACCAGCCAGGGATACCATCCCAGACTGTGCTCCAGGCTCCACGCCAGCCCTTCGCCCGGAGCCAGCGGAACGCCGAGCAGCCGCGCAATCCAATTGGGGAAGTGCCCACTCATCTATTGGGATATCCAAAGCGCCACGCAAACAGTGTTTCGGCCAGCAACAAACAAACCAGCGCGTAAAGCAGCACCAACTGGAGCCGCCAAGCAGTTTCCGGCGTGGTTACGGCACTGGGCGACGGCTGGCCGTTCCAGGTGGCAAGATATTCCAGTTGCACACCGGGCCAGACCTCGGCTTGCAACTGCTGGAGGCCGATATGCGTCAGATCGCTTTCGGCCGTGTCCACATTGACGGCAAAGGACTGGCTGCGCTGCAACGGCGAACCGACGGCCACCGTGTACACGCCGCTTTGCAGTGTATCGGCAAAATGCCAATGCACACGGTCCGCAGCAATGTGGCCCACGACCGGCTGTGTGCGGCCGGCGGGCGTTTTCACCTCGATTGCCGCGTCGGCGGCTGCGATCGGCAGCGTGCCGCCCAGGGCCTCGCCCACCAGCAGGCTGCGACCGGTCTGCTCTCCGGCCACGCAAAAGCGCACCATTTCGTGCACGAGCGGCACGAAACTGGGCCACAAAGGCAGCAATGTCCACGACTTGTCGGCCGAAGTGGCCACCACCACTACCCTACCACGCTGGATCGGCTCCTCGACGATCAGCGGATCCCCGCCCGGGGCTGCCAGTACCACCTGCGCCTGCGAACCATCGAGCAAATGCAGTTTGACGTACTTCATCACCGGCACGGTTAGCAGGGCAGTCTGGCGGCCCTGGAAGGGCTGGACGATCGGGTGCCGAAACCCCAACGGGTCCAGCCTGCCCTGCGGTGCAGAAAGCACTGGTCCCAATCGCGCGGGCAGAAGGCGCGGCAGCCCCTTGCCATCGCCGGTGGCCGACTGCCCGCTGGGCGCGGGCGCTTCGGTCCCCAATACCATGTTGTAGCGTTCGGTCTGGACGTTCTCGCCCATGAACACAATCACACTGCCGCCGAAGGACAGATAGGCGTCCAGCCGTTGGGCTTCCGCAGGGGCCAGTTGAGCCACGTCGCAAACCACCAGGCAGTCGTAACCGAAAAGTTCCTGCTCCGAAAGCGCCGTTTCAGGCGCTACCTTTACCGCAAGCGGCAAGTTTGTGCTATCGCCCGGTGCCAAAGCTGCCGCCAGATAGTCGGCCGCACCGCCGAAGGGGTCGGCCGAAGGTCTGCCCTCGATCACCAGCACGCGCAGCCGGTTACGCACCGGTACAACCAGGAAGCGGCGGTTATCAACGTCCAGGGCGTCGCCGTCGGCGCGGGCTTCTACGATGTGCTCACCGGGGAGGTCGAAGCGGTGGCTGAACACAAGCGCGGCCGTCTGGCCAGGAGGGACATCGATCGCCTGCTGACCAACCAGTTGGCCGTTTACCAACAAGGCGACTTTCTGCCCTAGATACGCCCGCCGACCGAAGTTGCGCAGCGAAACCTCGACCTGCGCGGTCTGGCCCGGAACGACAAGGGGCTGTTGTACCCGAACCTGTGTCACCGCAAGATTGTCGGCCGAGGCTTGTCCCAGGTCGATCAATTTGATGCGGGCTTGCTGGGCCAGGGCGGCAGTCTGCCGACGGAACTGCTGCATCGCATCGGGCCCAAGACGCGGCAGCCAGCCCTGGCCGCACAGGTCGGTCAGGAAATAAACCTCATGACTGGTTATGTGGGGCAGCTCGCGCTGCGGGGCTTCGATCAAACGCCGAACCAGTGCCACGGTCGCCGGCAGATCGATGCCTGTGTGCATAGGCTGGAGGGCGTCGATCTCGGGCAAGATCAGCGCTGGCTCCAGCGCCGGCGTGCCCACCACCGCCCGGGGCGACGAAGTCATAAGCACCAACGTGAAAGCGTCGCCCTGCCGGGATTGCTGTACGATCTGCCGGGCCAAGTCCTTGGCCAGCTCGAAGCGCGTACGATCCGAGGGCCGGTAGCACATCGAGTACGATCCGTCCAGCACCAGCACGCGATGGGTTCGGCCGCCCAGCGGACGTGCACCTACGGTTGGACGCAGATAAGGTTCGGCCGCTGCCAGAACCACTGCCACGATGACCAGGATGCGGATGGCCAGCAGCAGCCATTGTTCCATATACACGCGGCGGGCCCGGCGGCGAAAAGCCGCCAGCAGATACTCCATCGCCGCCCAGGGCGCCTCGCGGTATCTGCGCCGGCTCCACAGGTGTATCAACACTGGCATAGCCGCCGCCGCCAGCCAAAAGAGCATCGCTGGGTTTGCGACGCCGAAGGCGAAAATCGTATTGGGCGGCACCATACTTGACGATTGCTTCGTGGTAAGGTTTGGGTTGTTGCATACCAGGGGTCAACATACCCCGTGATTCACCGCGTTCTCGCAGTTTATCCACCTCATCGTTTACACAATGCCTGCCCGCAAAACCGACGCACACACGCTGTCAGCCTGGTCGCCTAGCCGCGTGAAGCCAGGTATGTGGACAACACTACATCCAGCGGCTGGTCGGTGCGCATCAGGACGTAATCGACGTTGTGCATCCGGCAGGCCCGGCGCAGCCGCTGCAAGTAACCGGCGAACTGCTCCAAATATGCTTTGCGAATGGCGCGCGGTTCGACCAACAGGCTGGGCCATTGTTCCAATCCGCGCAGCAGCATCGTTTGCCGGAAGGGGAATTCGATTTCGGCCGGGTCGAGCACGTGGAATACTATTACTTCGTGGCGTCGATGGCGGAAGTGTTTCAATCCGGCGGCGATCGAATCCAGATCATCGAAAAGATCGCTTAGCACGATGACGATTCCCCGCTTCTTGAAGCGCTCGGCCAGCTCGTGGAAAACAGCCCCGGCCCGTGTGTTGTGCGCGGCCGAACTTTGCTCCATCACATGCACCAGTTGCTTCAAGTGCGAAGGATTGCTGCTGGGCCGGACGAACGCCCGAACCTCCTGGTCGAAACTCACCAGCCCCACGTTATCCTGCTGGCCGAGTATCAGGTACGCCAGCGCCGCAGCGGCACACTGGGCGTATTCCAGTTTGCTCATGGCTGCGGTCGGACCGCGGTAGCTCATGCTTTGGCTGGTATCCAGCAGCAGATAACAGAACAGGTTGGTCTCTTCCTCGAACTGTTTGAGGTAGTACTTGTCCGTCCGCCCGAAGACCTTCCAGTCCAGATAACGCAAGTCGTCGCCGGGCGAGTACTCGCGGTGCTCGGCGAACTCGACCGAAAACCCATGAAACGGGCTGCGATGCACGCCGGAGACGTATCCTTCGACGATCAGCCGGGCGCGCAATCGCAATCCCTGGATGCGCGCCAGGACTTGCGGATCGAGGTACGTCTTCTGTGCGTTGCTGCTCACTGCTTTACCTAGGAAAACGTCGGTTGCTGCTCAACGTGTGCTGCTTGACCTATCCAAGCATTGGTTGCTGCTTAAGCCGTCCAAGCATTGATCACCGCTTGACCTATCGAAACGTCAGTTGCTGCTTGACCTGTCGAAGCTTTGGGTGCTAGTTGCCATATAGAAACAGTGATGGGGTGGTTCGTTAACGCGCCACAGCGCGTTGCGACCGCGGCCATCGCCTCAGCCGGCCTGGGAACTGTTTTCCCGGAACAGTCTGGGCAGCCCCGGCGCCTGATGTTCCTGCTCTGCGGCGACGGTTTCGATCAGCCGGCGGATGATATCATCCGGCTTTACTCCTTCGGCCTCGGCGTTGAAGTTTGTCACAATGCGGTGCCGCAAGACCGGCAGGGCGGCGGCCTGAACGTCTTCGACCCCAGCGCAGAACCGACCGTGCAGCGCCGCCCGGGCCTTGGCAGCCAGCACCATGTACTGACTGGCTCGCGGCCCTGCTCCCCAACTGACGTAATCGCGGACGAACTGCGGCACGCCGTCTTTGCCCGGGCGCGTCATTCTGGCCAGCCGGAGTGCAAAGCGCACCACGTGGTCGGCCGCCGGTACGCGACGCACTATACGCTGCAAAGCCAGAATTCGCTCGGCGTTGAGCACGGGAGCAACTTCGGGCGCGGTCTCGACCGTGGTCTGCTTGACGATCTGGAACTCCTCGTCTTCGTCGGGGTAATCCACGAAAGTGTTGAACATGAAGCGATCCAACTGTGCTTCCGGCAGCGGGTAAGTGCCTTCCTGCTCGATCGGGTTCTGCGTCGCCAGCACGAAAAAAGGCTCGGCCAGCCGATGCCGCACGCCGCCTACGGTCACCTGGTATTCCTGCATCGCCTCCAGCAGCGCCGCTTGCGTCTTGGGAGGAGTGCGGTTGATCTCATCGGCCAGGATCACGTTGGCAAAGATCGGGCCTCTCAAAAACCGCAGCTCTCGCGCGCCGGTGGCCTTGTCTTCCTGAATCACCTCCGTGCCGGTGATGTCCGAAGGCATTAAGTCCGGCGTGAACTGGATACGGCGAAACTCCAACTCCAGCGCCTGGGCGAGCGTGCGGATCATCAGCGTCTTGGCCAGTCCCGGCACGCCCACCAGCAGGCAATGCCCTCGGGCAAACAGTGCAATGAGCAACTCCTCGATTACCTGCCGCTGGCCGACTATCACCTTTGCAAGCTGGGCAGTGATCGTCTGGTACGCCTGGTTCAGTTCTTGAACGGCCTGGATGTCGTCATCGGGCATGGCACTGCCTCGGGTTATGTGTATTGCTGGGTTGGCACCTATGGCGGATAGTTGTTCTTTTTGTTCCTGCGATCCGATTGTTCCTGCCATGCAATCGTGTTGCCGGGACAACTTTGTTGTCTTTGTCTTGTTGTCTTACTCTCGGGCGCCTCTCAGGCATATCAGTTCGCCATCGGCGGCGATCACCAACCGACCGCCGGCCACAAGCAAGTTGCCCGCGCCGACCGGCGGTTTGCCGCGAAAGCCCAAATCGATGGTTCTCTTCAGCTCCGCGGTGTTCAGATCGAAGACATAGATGCGATCGACGCTGCGGTCGGGCAGTTTTTCCCGGGCCGGAAACAGCACGCAATTGCCCGCAATAATCCCACGGCCGAAGCCTGGTCGGGCAGGTCCATCGGGCCAGACGTGCTTTATGCGTCCGCCGTCTTCAGGGCCGGCGCCGATCCAGTACAACCTGCGTCCGGAAGCGATCACTTGCTGCCGACCGGCGCCTAACAGATGTACCGCATCTTCCAACTGGCTGCCAGTCTGCCAAAGGATCATGCCCGTGGCGGCGTCGATGGCAAACAGCGAGGGGCTGTCGGCCGGGGCGACATACAAGGTCCCCCGATCGTACAGACAAGGTGTCAACTGCCGCCACCAGTGCGGCGCCAGTTGCCACAAATCGCCGTGCCGCTGGCGCGGATACAGCGTCAGCCAGACGATGCGCCCGTCCTCGGCCGACAGCGCCGCCACCGCTCCCAGATTGGTGTTGTAGTAAATCGTCTGCCCGTGCAACGTGAGCAGTTGATGGGTGCTCTCGTAAAACACGCCCTGCGCCGGGGTATCGGCGCCGCAGACGAATCGCCGCCAGCGGGGCTTTCCCGAGCGGGCATCGAAGCACGCCACGTGCGCCTGCGGACGCACATCGCCGCGGCGCATCGCCACGTAAACGTTATCGCCTTGAACCACCGGAGCGCCTTCGAAGGCGAAGCCTTCCTCTGGCATGATCTTCCACAGCAAGCGCCCTTCGGCAGCCAGGTCCAGGCAAATCAGGTAACCTTTTCCCACCGTTAGCGACGATTCGGGCGGACTGCCTGTTACCGCCCAACCCAGCCGCGCGTACAGCCGATCGTCTTTGATGGTGGCGGTGAACCGCGCCGCTCCCAGAGTATCGCGGGGGTTGGCCAGATCGACCGTGGAACCGTCCAGTGGATCGCGGTAGATGATCGCCGAGTTGCCCCAGGCCGGCTTGCCGTCTTCCAGGCGGACCGCCCCGACTTGCGTCTGGCCCACCCAGATCACCAAGTCCTTCCACAGCAGCGGGTGGTAGCTGAGCGGGCTGTCGGCCGGTTCGGCTATTACGGAAGCGGCAGCCAGCGGCGGTCGCACTCTCGGCAACGCGACCCGCCAGGCCACCTCGGAAGGATCAACCGCTTCGGCGCGAAAGCCGTTGCGAGTTTCGCATCCGGCGAAGGTCAACCAATCGGCCGGCGGACGGGCTTGCGGCCAGGCGGCGCTTTGGGCCAGCATCTCTGCCAGGGCATCGGCCAGGTTGACTTCCCGGCCCCCCAATCGACCGGTGGCTTGTCCGTGCAGCCGCTTGAACTCGGCCAGCTCTTCGGTCGCCCGCTGGTGCGATCCTTCAAGTATCGACGTGAGCACCAGCCTTGCCCGTACAGCCGCCAGGTCCAGGTTGGTATCGGGATAGCCGGGCCAGGCCGGAGCGCCATCGGCTGCCGCTGGTTGCGGGATGATGCGTTCGAAGTGCCATCGGGCGGCTGCGTAATCGCCCCGCTCCAGCGCCATTTCGCCCAATGCCAGCAGGGCGTCGTCGCCCCAACTGCTGGCCAGTGCCTGCTGGACGACGCTGAGCAGGCGACGCTCGTCGCCCGCGGCGACTGCCTCCCTGTACCACCGCTCGGCGGCCGGATCGACGCGCTGGCGGTACAAACGCAGCGCATCGGGCGGCAAGGCCGCCAGTTGCATATTGCAATACTCGCGCAGCGTAACGTACCGCCACTGGTTGACGGCCGCCAGCTTGTCGTCGCCGGTTTGCACAAGCTGCCGGAGGGTCTCTACCGCATCTTCCCACTGACGCTGGGCAAGCATCATGCGCACACGCTCGAGCTGCGCCAGCACGGCATTATCTACTCGATCCAGTTGCACCGTTTCGGACAGCTCGAATCGCCCAGCCGCAGGGGCACTTTGCGCAGCAGCCGTTTGGCAAACAGCCAGAACCGCCCATGCAACGCTCGCCAGAAGCGGCAACAGGAACAAGCGGGAGGTCATGCGACATCTCCACCGGCCGGACAATCAAAGGTCTCGAACACGCGCACGCCGGGCCAGCTTGACCAGAGTTCCATAAAGCCGAATCGTCGCAGTACCCCCAATCAAATATTATATCGTCGCCACGTGCCGTGCGATATTGCACGGCGACTGCCCGGCACCGCAAAACGCCGCAAAAGACAGTTGTTTTGCGACGGTTTCCGCTCCATCACACAATATGGGACGCCCAAAACGTTTACGACGATGCCCAGGTATCACGAATTGGTACGGAAGTCACGCATAAAATCAGGAGGGTTGTGGCGGTTGAAAATCGCTACCAGTCCAGGTACCGGCCTGCGGTGGGCGACAAAAGTCAAAAGTCACGAGAACCGCGTGGGCCGACATCTTCAGCCCGCAGCGGCCTCCCCCAGCGATGCGACGAACATCTTCACCCCATCGAGGAACATCTGCACTGCCACCACGGTAAGTATCATTCCCATCAATCGTTCGCAGGCCACCAGACCGCGTTGTCCCATCAGCCGACTCAAACGGGGGGAGGCCAGCAAAATCAGGGCAGTCATTACCCAGGCAACTATCAAGGCCGCCAGCCAGTGCCCAAGGCGCTGCGGTTCCTTAGAAATGAAAAGCATGATGGTGGCCATGCTCGACGGCCCGGCCAGCAGCGGCGTGGCCAGAGGCACGATGAACGGCTCAGCCTGATGATGCTGTTCCGCGGTTGTTCCGATGTGCGTCAATTCCGGGAAAATCATTCCCAGCGAAATCAAAAACAGCAACACTCCGCCGGAAATATGTAGCGACGGGGGTTCGATGCGCAGCGCCCGGGCCAGCGACGCCCCAAAAAACAAAAAGAACATCAATATCACCAGGGCGATCAGGCTTTCTCTGGCGACCACAAATGTTCGCCGGCGCTCATCGACATTTCGCAGATAGGCCAAAAAGACCGGCACGTTACCGATCGGGTCCATGATCAGAAACAACGTCAGTGTGGCCGATAGCAAATCCATATTCGCGGCCGCTGGCTGCGGATGACCCTAGCGACGTTATGCTTTGTGCGGGCTGAACTGAAAGGTTTTCGCCTCGAAAAAGCTCGCTTGCCGCCCGCGCGAAGCGTATTCCCCACAGGCAAGCTACTGCATTGCGCGCCGCGCAGCAATCGGTCGGCTACTTGAACTTCACGCTGTATGGCATCCATAGCATGGCTGGTTCGCACAGCAGTCGGCGATAGAGCTTCGCCTGGCGAAGCAGGCGCGCCAGCTCCGGAGCGGCGGCCTCCAGCTCGCCGCTGCTGCCGCCGCCGAAAAGCCGCTCGAATATGCTCACCGGGCGCGGCAACACCATGATGTCCACCGGTTCGTCGGGTTTCAAGCCGGCGGCCTGCCTGGCCTCGGCGATCGCGTCCTGTAGCGTGCCCAGTTCATCGACCAGCCCCACTGCTTTGGCCATCCGGCCGGTGAAGACGCGCCCCTGGGCATGCTTTTCAAGCTCCTGGGGCGACATTTTTCGCCCCTGGGCAGCCTTGCTGACAAACTGGCGGTAGGTTTCCTGCAGCAGGCTGTTGAGGGCTTTGCGTTCGGCCTCGCTGAACGGCTCGGTGGCAGAGAACATGCCGCTAATGGCCCCGCGGCTGATTACTTCTGTATCCACACCGATCTTCTGGTAAAGACCCTTGAGTACCAGCTTGCCGCCAACCACGCCAATCGAGCCGGTCACCGTTCCCGGCTCGGCGAAAATCTTCCGCGCGCCCATGGCGATGTAGTATCCGCCGCTGGCGGCTACGTCGCCCATGCTGGCGATGACCGGCTTGTTGATCCGCACGGTTTCGCGCCAGATCAGATCGCTGGCCACGGCAGAGCCGCCGGGACTATCGACGCGCAGCACGATAGCCACCACCTTGGGATCGTCGGCCGCTTTGCGCAAGGCCCCGATCAGCGTGCTGGAGCCGACGGCCGACTGGCCGAAGATATCAGTCAGGCTCTCGCCTTCGACGATTGGCCCCACCGCGTAAACCACTGCGACTTTCTTGCGGCCGGTGATTTTCTCCGCCGGTTTGCCGCCGACTATCAGCTCCATCAATTTGATCAGTCCGGTCAGGCCCGAGAAATCGGTCTCCACCTGTTTTTTCTTGTATCCCGGGATGATCTCCACCTGATCGACTTTCAGGCGTCGCCGTATGGTTTCCTGGAACTGGTCGGAGTACGCGACGTGGTCGATCAGCCTGGCCCGCCGTGCCGCCGCGGCAGTAAAAAGACCCTGATCCATCAGGGTTTTCACCTGGTAATCGGGCAGTTTGCGGTCGGCGGCAATTGTTCTGGCCAGATCGTTGTAGATGTCATCGACGAGGGCCTCCAGGCTTTCTCGTAGCGGCTGGCTGAGGTTGTTCCGGGTGAATGGTTCGGCCGCACCCTTGTACTTCCCCATCTGATACAGGTCTACCTGGATTCCCAGCTTCTCCAGCAATCCTTTGTAAAAGGTGATTTCGGCGCGGACGCCGGGAAGCAGCAACACGCCGCTGGGCGGCATGATGATTTCGTCGCAGGCCGCGGCAACCAGATACTGGGGCGTTTCGGCAGTGGCCAGCTCGGCATAGACCGACTTGCCCGCGCGACGCACTCGCCCAATGGCCGCCCGCAACTCGTTGATCTTGCCCGGGCCTATATCCAATTCCTCCAAACGCAACCAAACGCCGGAGAGCGATTTGTCCTCGGCCGCCTGCTGCAACCGCTCCAGCACGCTGGGCAAAGACGGTTGTAGCTCGCCAAACAGGCCCTCGATGCCGGAACCCTCCGGGTACTGGCCCGACAGAACGATCCGGCCGATGGCGGCTTTTTTCTGCGGCTGCTTTTCGGGTTGTTTGGATGCCGCCGATTGTTGTGGCGGTTTGGCTGCGGAGTCGCTTTCAGCCGGCTTCGGCTGCGGCTGTTCGGCGACGCCCGATTCTGCGGCAAATACCGTGCAATTGGTTGCATAAGCCGCGGCCAGAATCACCGCAAAAATCTTCAGCGCGACCAAATGAACTCGAAACACCCCGTGGCGAGCGGAAAAGCCGATACTGCTGGAATGACCCATCTCTACAGCCCTTCGATAAACCCAAAAAAGGGGAAACAATCCTCGCGGTTACCAGTGGAACACTTTGGCCGTAAGAAACGTCCCAATTCGCCCCCAAAGCATAATGCGTGCCTGATAGTGTAGCTTGCCGACGACCTGGCTATCCTTCGTTTTTGGACCCGGGGCAAAAAAGTGGTACCAGGCAGGCGCATTTTCTGGTATCAGTTTGGAACTTTTGGTTTCTAGCCCCAAACCAAGAAGTGCGGAAGAACCGTCATTAACCGTGCGGACGTGACTTACTGGCGCGTCACTAAACTAGCAGCTTGCCTGCGGCGCAGTCAAGTAAAAACGCTTGCTAAAGTTTGCCCAGTGTTGGGCTTGTTTGGTAGCGTTGGCCGGCAAGTATTCAATGCTCCGGCAAGCGTTCAATAGCTTTGGTTTCTGCGTCTAACCATGCGCCCGATAAGCAAACATCGTCGGGCTTTCTGGAGCAGCCGGCTTTCTTCTTACCAAACTCAGCATTGATCGCAATGCTGATAACATACAAGGGCTACGCTTTGTCGTGGCTGGGCGCCCATTCTTAACGGACGCGACCGCAGCGCGTCCCTCCATCTGGCCGAAGCCTGCCTCTCGATTACCGCCGTTCGGTTGCGGCCCTAGACCGCGTTAGGTTGACTCCATGGCCCCGTGGATAGACTATCACAAGCCGAAGTGTTATAATCGTTTGCGCGGCGGGAAAATGGGGCAAGCGGGCCAGTCAACGGATGGGAGAATTCGACAGATGCGACGAAAAAAGCATTGCAGCGTGAGGCGCGTTGCGCGCCGGCGGGCTTTCACGCTGGTCGAACTGCTGGTGGTAATTGCCATTATCGCCATTCTGGTAGTGTTGTTGCTCCCTGCGGTACAGAATGTGCGTGAAGCAGGCCGACGCAGCCAGTGCCAAAACAACCTCAGGCAGATCGGCATCGCACTTCATAATCATTCTGCCACCCACGGCTCATTGCCGCCGGGCGTGCCCAGTTGTACCCAGACCCAAAACCTGTGGATCACCGGCGGCACAAACACCGGTGCCTATTGCCAGGGGCCCAACTGGGTGACCAATATTCTCGGCGAGCTTGAAGAACCGCAGTTGGCCCAGTGGGTCCAGGTGACGATGGAGTACCAGTACAACGCCGCCGACGACCTGGAGCACGGAGCGAGCACTTCGGCAGCCAATCCACCCGGCAGCCACTCCGATCCGTATGCTCCTGGCAACGTGGGCACCTGGACGCCGGGCGTGCTGATTTGCCCCAGTCAGGGTCGGTTGGGTCTGGAAGTGGCACTGGGCGGTGGCGACGACTGGGGGCTGGACCCCTGGTCGGCCAAGGGCAACTATGCGGCCTGTTTCGGTTCAGATACTTACATGTCTTTCCAGGACGTCCGCAAGGCTGGAGCCTTCGGAGTCGTTCAACTGCGCGATTGGTTCAAGCGTGTGCCGCCCCCACAGAGCCAGGATCAAGCGGCCATGCGTGGAGTGTGGAAGATGGGCTGGGGACAAGGGATTAGGCTGGAGGAAATCCGCGACGGCCAGGCATACACCTTGGCGGTCAGCGAGGTCCTGGGCTACCCCAGCAACCAGGATGCCCGCGGAGCATGGGTCACCAACGTGCCGGGTGCTTCGCTGTTTACTGCGCGGACTGGCCCGAACTCGCTAGACCCCGACCAAATCTCTATTTGCGACGAGACGATCCCGGTTAACGACCGCGACCGGATGCGGTGCACAGAGAACCGCAAGGATGGGAACATGTGGGCGGCTGCCCGCAGCCGGCATCCAGGCGGTGTGAACGCACTGATGTGCGACGGTTCGTTGCGCTGGGTGGCAAACGAGATCGATTTGAACATCTGGCGAGGCATGGCCACTCGTGACGGCGGCGAAGCACCACCGCCCGATTGATTTGAACGCCGGTGTTCCGGCAGCCCAGTGTAGCCGGTCGGAGCATCAGCCTGGTTGTGCCCTGGTAGTAGTTGTCGTAAGCCGGGGCGGGAGAAGATTCTTCTGTACCTTTCGTGCAGGCAGCACTATGAAATCCGAGTACATTAGGCCCTGGGTGTGGTTGTGCATTGTTGCTGCGGTGTTGGTTGCAGGGTGCGGCAAAGATAAACCGCCGGTAGCCACCGACAAGCAGAAGATCATGGGCATAGTCAGCGCGCTGAGCGACGCTTGGCGCAATCCGGATAGCTTCCAGCGGCTGTTCGTCGAAGGGGCCGCTCCCGATGCCAAACAGCGTTCACGCTTCGGCCAGTACTCTTTTGAGGTCAAGTCTACTTCGGTTGAAGGTGAGCGGATCATCGCCACGGTGATCGCCCGCGAGGTGCAAACCGGCAACGCCGTCGGCGAATTGCAATGGATGCTGGTCCGCGAAGGCGACCAGTACAAGCTACAGTCTGCTCCTTTGCCAGAAGGCTGATTCATGTCGCTGGCCTTCTGGGCAATAGCGCGACGCATAAGAAGCGCGATTCATTAGACCCGCGGGTCATGCGACCTGCCGAGAATTACCGGCCGATGACAATGGGCCAGCAAGAGCCAGCCGTGCCGCTTCCTTTCCACAAATATTGCCCGTACGACGGCACCCTGCTGGGCTGCATGACCGAGCATGGACACCCGCGTCCGATTTGCTCAAAATGCGGTTACGTGGACTATCAGAATCCTCGCCCTGCCGTGGCGGTGATCGTCTGCAACGATGTGCACCAACTGCTGCTGGCCAGGCGCGCCGCCGAGCCTCGAAAAGGCCATTGGGATATCCCCGGCGGCTTCATGGAACCCCACGAAAGCGCCGAACAGGCGGCGCGGCGCGAGATCGCCGAAGAGACCGGGCTGACCATCAGTGACCTGCAATACCTAGGCTCACTGCCCGACGTCTATGGTCCGCAGGGTGTGCCAACCATCAATCTGTGCTTTCTGGCCCGAGTGGCGGACCACACCCCACAAGCCAGCGACGACGCCGCAGAACTAGCGTGGTTCGACTGCCAGCGCCTGCCGCAGGAGATGGCCTTCGCCCATCAGGCCGTAATGTTGCAATGGGCATGCGGGCGTCTGAAGCGCGTCGAACGATGAACGGCGTCCGGAAAGCGCAAGTGCGGAGAATATCCGAAGAGGGGCTGAACGTAGCTTTTCTATCTCCGGAAAAAACAGCGGTGATGGTTCAATAACCTCCCCATTGGTTTGCGCTGTGCAGCAAAACCATCTTTGTTGATGGTTACCTGCCCGAATAACCGCCCATCACGTTGCCGGTCCGCAAACCACTTCGAGAACTCCCACATCGCAACCCTTCCCGGCTGGTGGTTTTTCCCAGGGCATACCGCACCGATTTGTTCACCTGCGGCTGCCATCTAACCGCCAACCCGCCAACCGCCAACGAACTTCAATGTTGCGAAACGCGGCGGTTGTGGGGTATGGTTACTGCCGGGCGAAGAACCAGTTGCAAGGGGTAACGCTGATGGCGCAGAGTTGTTGCAGTGTGCAGCGCCGGCAATTCCTTTGGCAAAGCTCGACTGCGGCCGGGGCGCTGGTTTGCCGGGCTTGGGCGCAGGCCAGCCAGCCGGCCGCCGAAGAATCGCCAGCCCCCTGTGCGGTCTGGGATGTACACGTGCATCTGGCCGGCCTGAGCGGTACAGTTGCTCAACGCGTTGCCAGGCTGTTGCGGCACGCGCAGCGGGTAGGCGTGGAAAAGATAGTCCTCCACATGGGAACTACACTGGTGTCGCATCCCAAGCCCGAGGAATTCCGCCGACACAACGACGAGGTGCTGGAGGCGATCTCCGTTGCTCCCGAGCGGGTAATGGGGTTCGTATATCTCAATCCGCAGTACCAGCAGGAAAGCCTTGCCGAGTTGGACCGTTGCGTGCGCGATGGTTCGATGTTGGGCGTCAAACTGTGGATTGCCATGGTTTGCAGCCGTCCAGAGCTGGACCCCATTGCCCGGCGCTGTGCCGAGCTGGAAGTGCCGATTCTCCAGCACACGTTCTTTCGCGCCGGCGGAAACCTGCCCGACGAATCCACCCCGGCCGACCTGGCCACGCTGGCAGCACGGCACCCGCAGACGCGCTTCATCTGCGCCCATACCGGTGTGGATTGGGAGCGTGGGGTACGGGCGATCCGGGCCACGAAAAATGTGTACGCCGAGATCAGCGGTTCCGATCCGACGGCGGGAATCGTGGAAATGGCCGTCCGCGAATTGGGTCCGCAGCGCGTGTTGTACGGCAGCGACGCGCCGGGCAGGAGCTTCGCGTCGCAGTTGGCCAAGGTGCAGGGAGCCGACATCCCCGAATCGTCAAAACGCCTCATACTCGGCGAGAACCTGCGGCGCCTGCTGGCCAGCGCTTTGCAACGGGGAAAGAACAGATGATCGTGGATGTCAACGTGAATCTGTCGCTGTGGCCGTTTCGTCGGACGCCTTGCGATGAGCCGCAACGCCTGGTCGAAGCGCTGCGCCGCGGCGGTGTCACCGAAGCCTGGACTGGCACGCTCGACGGAGTGTTTCACCGCGACCTCGGCGCCGCCAACGCCCGACTGGCCCAACATTGCCGCCAATGGGGTCCGGGGTTGCTGGTGCCGTTCGGATCGGTCAATCCCCTGCTGCCCGACTGGCAAGAGGAACTCCGCCGCTGCCGCCACCAGTATCACATGCCCGGCATCCGACTGCACCCGAACTATCACGGTTACCGGCTCGACGATGCGCCGCTGGGCCAGTTGCTCCAAGAGGCCGCGCGTCATGGGCTGATCGTACAGATCGCGCTGCGCATGGAGGACGTGCGGGTACAGCACCAGTTAATGCCAGTACCCGATGTGGAACTGGCCCCCCTGGCCAAAATTCTCGAGGGCCTGCCGCCGCTCCGGCTAGTGCTGCTGAACGTCAGCCGAGCCAATCGTTTGGAGCACTTGCGAGCGCTGGCAGCGCTTCCCAGCGTATATTTCGATCTGGCGATGTGGGAAGGAATCGGCGGTGTGGCAGCGCTTGCCGAGGTGGTCTCGACCGACCGTATACTGTTCGGCTCGCATCTGCCGCTTTTTCCGTTGCACTCCTCGCTATTGAAGCTCCGCGAGTCGGAACTGAGCGCTGCCCAGTCCGAGGCGATCCGCAGCGAAAACGCCCGCCGCTTGCTGCCGCGAAAGTCCTGACACACGTCTTCCCTCCTGCGCAGCGACAGCGGGACGCCTCGGCGATAGCCCGCCGGCCAAGCAAGGGCGTCAAGCGCCAGCGCCCGAGCAAACCAGCAGCCGGGCCGAAGCTTGCAGGAAAAACAGTGAAGCTGACGGGCAAAAAGCGAAGCCGGCGAGGAAAACAGCGAAGCTGGGAGGCATGGCGGTGATCAATCGCACCAGCGGCCGCCGCGTGTCGATCGGAAGTTTGCCAAGTGTCTGCGTCAATTTTGCAGGTAGGCTTTGTGCAAACGATGAGATGGATAATTGCCAGAACACGGTAAATCGCGGGGGCCCACTGCCAGAACACGGTAAATTGCGGGGGCCACTGCTGGCTCGTCCAGCAGTGCGAGGTTGTCAGCAAGCCAGCAGTAAGGCTTTGGCTGTTGACCGGGCAGTCCCCAGCGCTGAACCGCCGCAGCTATAGGAAGCAAGAAGTCAAGGCGCAGCTATAGGAAGCAAGAGGTCAAGGCGCATTGCCCCACGGGACGCTTTCCCTGCCTTGCTTCTTGAGGGGCGTCCGGGTTTTCAGGCGAGACCAGTCCCTCCCGGCAGGCTCGCCTGGCATGACACCGATCGAGTTGGCTCCGGGCGGTTCGTCGGGTGACTGCTCTGGCATAGATCTTATCTTGATGTAACAGGCGATGAAACCTCGGCTAAGCACCTATCGGGAACTCTCGCTTGCGGAAAACCCATCAGGGCAAAACCGGCAACGAACTGTCACATACCGGGCGGCCTTGCCACCGGCTCATTGCCTCGGCGTGATACGCTTTGCGCAGGCCAACGTGAGAAGTTTTGCTACGAAAACGCCCCGCCACTGCCCGTGCGAACTGTGGCCGCCAAAGCCTACTGGGAAGGCTTTTCGGTTTTCGGCTCGGCCGGGGGCGGCTGCTTGGCCGGCGACTTTTTGGCAGCCGGCGCCGGTCTGGCGAACAAATCCTTCTGCACGAAGATGGCTATGTACGCACTGCTGTCGCGGATCAACTGGCAGCGCACCGGAATCCAGCCTGCCTGTTCGGCTTCGCTGAGCAGCGTGCTAAGCTGTGTGGCGTGGTCTTTGCCGCTGCCAAGCAACTCGGAATAATTCTCGACAACCGCCAGCCTGCCCGTCGGCTTGACCACCTTGCGCAAATGCCGCAGATATTCCACCCGAGTGTCCTTTCTCAGGTGATGATAGGTCTGCGAAAGGAAGGCCAGATCGCAAGAGCCATCGGGCAGTTCGAGGCTGTCGGCCTTGCACAAGTATGGTTTTACTTGCGGCAGGCTGGCGAAGCGCTGTTTCATGCGATCGACCAGCCGCTGGTCGATCTCGGCGGCGTGAACCGCACCTTGCGGACCGACAGCGGCGGCCATCTTCTCCGCCCACCAGCCGTCGCCCGCCCCGATGTCAACCACCACGTCTCCCGGCCAGAGGTCCAACTCTTTCAGTATGTAGTCGGCCTGTTGCCGATAAGCGTATCCGCCGGAACCCGACTTGGCGTACTGCTGCGGGTCGGTTACCCGCGTGCTTTGGGCCACATCGCCGGTGCTCTGCGCCAGCTCGGCGGTGCTTTGAGCCGGATCGGCAGTGCTTTGCGCCAGCTCGGCCCATAGCAGCGACGGAAGCAAAGCGATCGTCAGCAACAATCCCGGTAGCAATTTTGTGCTTCTGTTCATTGCCAGCACCTTTCCTAGCTGAAGAGGTTACAACGCCAAACAACATCCACTGCCCGGCAACTATCATAATTTACTGCCAGGCCTAGTGCATCGCGGATCGCTGGGGGGAAGCTCGCGCGGCGGGCTGTGGTATTCGGCCGCGGGTTAGTTTTTTTGCGGGAAGATGCGGCAATGTCCACCAAGCCGCTTTCCCAGTCAACCTTTTTCGGGGCCGAACGAGGCGCAGAGCAACTGGCTGCGTTCGGCCACGCGTTGGCCGCGACACATGCGGGTGAGAGTTCTCTGGGGCTTTAGCAATTTGGCAACTTCCTCGGCGGCCGGGCAATTAAGCACCGGAACGTCGATGAACACATTTTGGCCGGCAAATGCGCACAGCGCAGCATGCACCACCGGGCCGACCGATTCTGCCGTTTGGGCCAACACCGGGCCGAGCTGTACTGCCTTGCTACCCGGCCGAGATGCCCAATAGCCCAACACCGTGTCGCCCCGGCATAGCTGGCAGAAACGCCTGGGGTCTTCGGCGAAAAGCCGCTCCAGCAGACGGCGGCGGTCGGTACCGGTAACCTGGCGATCCGCCGCGCAAAAGTCCTCTAGTCGCTCGGGCGGCAACTGTTCGACCCTCAGCCCATCGGCTGCCGTAGCGGCGTTTGCTTGTGGAACGCCTTCCCATCTGGTCAGGTCGTATTCGACCAGGAAGCGCAATTTCTCGTAAAGCCGACGGCCCAGCGGAGTGGCGTCCAGTCGCACCGTGGCCACTTGCCGAGCGTCGAGGAATTGCAGCGTGTGCTCCATCAGCCGCGAACCGATCCCTCGGCGGCGAAACGGTTCATCGACCAGCACCATTGCGACCCAGGCGACCGAGTCGAACACACAAGTGGTCGCCGTGCCTACGGCCACGCCGTCGTACTCAGCCACAAAACAGCCGTCCGGTTCCAGTTCGAGGATACGCTGCCAGTCCGACAGCGTTTGATTCCAACCGGCCTGTTCTTTCAGCCTCATTCCCAGCGCCAGATCGCGCTGTTCCATCTGTCGGATACGGATCATCGTAGCTGCAATGTTGATGCGTGGAACCGACCCGCGCACCGCCTGTACCACC
>Ga0209101_1000198_pt1 | contig 51918 bp, 44 predicted proteins | sample ConPoolayeCmetaG_FD_185481 | JGI IMG/M metagenome (GOLD analysis project Ga0209101, IMG submission 185481) | Hot spring microbial mat communities from California, USA to study Microbial Dark Matter (Phase II) - Cone Pool mat layer C metaG... ... | reverse complement strand
CTTTTGAGGCAATATCAGCAGGAGCCTTGGCTGTAACAGGCGGCGGCTCCAGGGGGGCGGGCATGTTGCGGGCACCAGTCTTGAGAAGCTCGTCCACATGTCTGACCAAGTCGTCACGGGTGACTGGCTTAGTCACGAAGGCGTCTGCCCCAGAGTCCTCAGCCAGGTCGCGCTGTTCGGGTTGTGAAAGCGCCGTCAGGATCAGGAGGGGGATGTCCATCGTTTGGGGGTCTTCCCGCAAGATACGGCAAACCTCATACCCGCTCAGGTCGGGCATCATAACATCTACAATAGCCATGTCAGGGCGCTCATGGCGTGCTATTTCGATGCCCTGTTGCCCGCTGCTTGCCAAGATAGCGGTGTGCCCTGCGCGCTTGAGCATGAGGTTCATCATCTGGAGCAGGCTTGCATCATCGTCTATGACCAGGATACGGGCCATTGCTGTCTGTCAGCCCTTTCTCAATATAGCTGGGGTAGAAGAGGAAGTTTGCCTATTTGTAGGTTGTCTACACCATAATTGTACGCGAATTACGAAAAAGCGAAACGTATCTCGTCCTTAACTTTCAGTCTCTTTACTGGATCGGGCTTTCTTGGCTGTCAGGCAAAGCAACGCTTGTCAGCTCTTCCCGCCGGGCGCGGTACATGATTATCGGGCGGTCTCCCTGTATGAGCTTTTCCCCTATGTGCAGTCCACTCCGCTTGGGCTGTTGGGTGGTTACTACCCGCTTGTCCTGCCGGGCAATGATTGCACTCCCCACTTTCCCAATCCAGTTGACCAGCCCACACAGCACCGGTACGCGCATGACACGCTGATAGAACCGGATATACATCAGCGTATTCTCGTCGTCAATTGGTGCAAAGGCAATGACGATCCGAATATCCTCACTAATCCGATTTTGCCAGATGTTAGGGAAGAGAAATTGCAATTGGAATGGGCGTGCAGGGGGTGCGATCTCGCTGGGCTTGAGAGGTTTTGAGCCGTCATCTACGCGGTTGTAGACCCACACATAGAGTGAGTTTCCTTCCAGACGAGCCACCGGCCCGTCTACCAGTGTTCGATTCCCGCGTCCAATCGTTGTCCTGTGAATGAAGGGAAGGTGCACCACATCAAGCTGATTCTCGATAGCACGCGAGTAGTGAGTAGCCCAGTGATCTCGGAAGGTGCTGTAGTAAAATGAACTGTCAATGTCCTCCATGAACGGGAGGGGCGGCAGTTCCTCACGAGGCTCACCCCGCCAGACCCAGATGAAGTCGTGGGCTTCGCGGGTCGGATAGGTGTGTACCTTGAAACGCCTTGGGCACAGGGGCGTTTCTGCCGTTGGCTGGTATGACTCGGCACTGCCCTGACACATCATACTGAAAACCGTGGAAGGGACATTCAATGCAATCGCCTGTAAGACGCCCTGCGCTGAGCGCCACCCCACGGTGCGGGCACTGATCGCTCATGCAGGTTACTTCCCCTCTGGTATTTCGCCAGACAACTAACTTTTCACCCAAACGAGTCACGCCAATGAGCTTGCCCGGTTTTACCTCGTTTGATTCAAGGATGGCGTACCACTGATTAGGGATCATGATCTCCTCTGGAGTTGATTGCTTTGACTTCAGTGTCTCTCGGAGAGCGTTACTGCCGATGTGGCCGCGGTTGTGACCCCAATCATAGCACGATCCATCTGGGTGGGGATAACAAGGGGACGTTGCAGACCAAGGCCGATATTACATTCGTCGCTTATAATGGTGTACTCTCTCACTGAGGTGGGGTATATGACCCATCTTAAAATAGGTAGTGAGTCGTATTACGGCTTCTCTCTGGCATACATCCCCTTGTGGGTACAATGACATATGTCTGTCCCTCTTGCAAGCAGAATAAGGAGGTGCCTATCGGGCGTTTTAGATACTGGTCTTGCGACTAAAGACCCTTTTATTCTCCCAAGGAGGAAAAGTTATGCCGCGTAGATTTATCTTTATCGCAGGTGCTTTGCTGGTGGCAGTGGCCTTGCTGGTAGCCTGTGGCGGTGCTACTCCTGCCCCGACGGCTACCGAAGCGCCAACCGAGGAGGCCGCCGAAGCACCTACAGAAGTAGCCACTGAGGCGCCAACTGAAGTGGCAACAGAGGCTCCGACTGAGGAGCCGGTCATGGTGTCAGCTTTTATCCTCCCGTTTGGCATCTACCCTGACATGCAGATTGCCACTGTGGCTGATCTGGCAAGTCTCGGCATTGATGTAAGCGGAGCAGAGATGGGTGAGGCCGCACCTGCTGAGGGTCAGTTCGAGCAAGTGCCGATCGTCACGACTGCCACCAATGTAGTGGGCATCGGAACATACGTAGCGGCGAAGGCGCTGGCTGTCTCCTCTGCCAATGATCCGGCTGACAGTTTCACCTATGAGTGGAGCTTGACTGCGCCTGACGGTTCGACAGCTACGCTGATGACAGGTCCCAATCTGGCGGTGTGGCTGGCCGATCTGGCTGGTGACTACACCCTTACCCTGACAGCTACCAGCCCAAGCGGTGCCGTTGGCGAGGCGACGTGGGAAGTGCATGCCACAACCTATGTCGGCGTCGGCACGGTGGCTGGCGGGAATCCTAGCCCGCCTCAATGCGGCACCTGCCATGCTGACAAGACGGAGGCGTGGGCGGCCACGGTCCATGCTACTTACTTCACCCGCGCTATAGACGGCGAGGTAAGTGAATATTACGGCCCGAACTGCATCCGTTGCCACACGACAGGTTTCAACAACCGCCCGGAGGCTGTGAACGGCGGGTTTGATGACCTCGCCGCTGAGGCCGGGTGGCAGTTCCCTGCTGCGCTGCAGGCCGGCAACTGGGACGCTTTCGTGGCGGATTACCCGCAGGTGGCCGCTCTGGCTAACATTCAGTGTGAGAGCTGCCACGGCCCCGGCGCCGATCACAACGCGGGCGGCCCAATCGGCGAGAGTCTGGCCTATGGGGCTTGCGCCCAGTGCCACGCACAAGAGCCTTATTATGTTGTGCCTCAGCAGTGGGAGCTGAGCGGCCATGCCGCCGAGAGCGCCATGGCTTTCACCTATCCTATTGGCGAGGAGCGGACGGCCTGTGTACGCTGCCACAGCGGCTCGGCCTTCATTGACTGGGCCGCCGGCGTGCCTGAGGAAGAGCAGAGCACCAATTACCAGGTCATCACCTGCGCAGTCTGCCATGACCCGCACAGTGCCAACAACCCGAACCAACTCCGCGTCTTCGATACGGTGACTCTGCCTGATGGCACTGAGGTAACGGAGGGCGGGGCCTCAGCAACCTGCATGAGTTGCCACAACTCTCGTGTGAGCCCGGCCTTTGCAGTTGAGGGCGAGCGCTTCTTCACGCCCCACTACTCCACGGCGGCTGAGTTGTTGAACGACACCGGCGGCTACACTTGGGGCGTCGAACTGCCCAACAGCCCGCACGGCATGGCTATCGCAGAGTCTTGTGTAGCCTGCCATATGGCGCCGACCCCTGGCATGGATGATATGGGCACTCAGGACCCCTCTGATGATACGCCTCTGCCGGGCCACAACACGGTGGGTGGTCACACCTTTGCTATGGTCAGTCCGGTGGACGGTACTGAGAACATTGCTACCTGCCAGACCTGCCATGCTGGCGCAACCAGCTTCGAGTTTGCCGCCACTGCTGACTACGACGGCGATGGGACTGTTGAGACCAACCAAGAAGAGGTGGCTGGCCTGCTTGGGGTACTGAAGGGTGCATTGGAGGAACAGGGTGTCGTCTTCCTGCCCTACTATCCTTACTTCCAGCTCCCTGAGAATGCCAGTGTGGACCTGAAGGGGGCAGTCTTCAACTACAAGTTCGCGCTGTCGGGCGGCTCGGCTGTCCATAACTTTGAACGGACGGTTGCCCTGTTGCAACTGAGCTACGAGAAGGTCACGGGCGAGCCTGTTCCCAACGCGACTCTCATCCTGTCCGAATAACAGGTTGTGCCAAAGGCGGCTGGCCTGATCTTTAGGCCGCCCCCCTAGAACAAAAGAAGCCTGCAGGCCAACTTCATTCCCCGGCCTGCGGGCCTTTTTTCTTCTGGGCGAGGGGCTTAACTTAGAGTTCCTCTCAGGTTAGTTCTCTGGCGCGCCGCTGTTGATCCAGTCTATGACCATCTGGAGTTCATCGGGGGAGAACTCGGCGAAGTGCCCTTCGCGCTGAAGCTGAACCAACAGACTGCCTTCAGCATCGCCAGGGACAATCACCGGCCCGCTGGAGCCGCCGGTCATCATCGCGTTGTAGGTCTCTAGTACAAGGCCGCCGGTAGCTATAGACTGGCTGTGGCAGGTAATACAGCGTTGCTGGAACAGCGCGCCAATCTGCCCGCTGAAAGTCAGACTGCCAGCGCCGACCGGCTGTCCTGTTGCTTCAGGAGTGGGCGAGGGCGGCATTTGCTGAGCTAACAGGTCGGCAAGACCCGGCGCATCAAGGCCCGCGAATTGCCAGACCGTGCCGTGGCAGGCTGAGTTAGAGCAGAAAGATGAATTCTCCGTGCCGCCGGGGTTACTCACCGTGTGGCAGGCCTGACAAGTCTGATCGAAAGCATCACGGTGTTGAACGATCCACAAGGTGCTGAAGTGTGACTCGGGTTGAGCGCCAGTCGCAAGCGGCAATACCGGCTCAATGACCCCCGGCTCCTGTACCTGAGGGATCGAGTGGCATAGGTTGCACTCCAAACGGATGATATCTCCATTGTTGTTGACGTGCTGACCATCATGACAGCGCCAGCAACCGGGCCAGTCGGTATGGCCGATGTTGTTAGGATGGGTTGTCCAATCTAGTTGCTGTTCCCGGAAGACCGTCTCGGAGTAGATAGTCAGCAAAAGCTCGACCGCTTGCTCTACGCTGGCTTGGTTTTCAGCGTAATACTCAGGGTACTCGCGGGCGTAGTACTCTGCCAGCCCGCGGATTGCCCCTTGAGCTTCCTCGTCGGCAGCATACTCCGCACTCAACACGCGGACGGCCTCCCGGCGGATATAGGGAATGCTGGAATCGATCTGTTGCCTGAACAGAGCTTGATCAACAGCCTGCTCTGGAGGGAGAATATTGTGTGTGATACGGTTATGGCAGGTGATACAATCCATCCGCACCTGCTCCATCCCTGCCAATTCTTCAGGGGATAAAGTAGAGTTGAGAGCCATGTAGATAGTTTCCTGTCCATCGGGGCCGACTACCCGCACATAGGGGATTTCCTGCTCTAGGTCATCGAGGGCCACAAACCAGACCTCGTTTTCTACATGCCAGTGGATGCCCCGTCCTAGCCCCTCGCGCCTTGTGCCGCCCCCTGTGCGCAGTGCCAGATAGGTTGAGATACGGGTATTGCTCTCATCCTCCAGATAGCTGACAATCTGCCGAAGGGAATCATCGGAAAACTTGGTAGGGAAGTGGCAGCGCTCGCATGTCTCACGGGCGGGCCGGAGTTGCTCGGCGAAGATAGGGTACTCATAGGTACGAAAGAGGGTGGCAACCACGTGTTGGAAATCTCCCGCCTTACGCGAGATACGTGTAGCAATGAAGCCGCGCCCAATGTGGCAGTCTACACAATCCACGCGTGCGTGAGGAGAAACTTGATAAGCAGTGTATTCTGGTGGCATAGTATGGCAAGTGGTGCCGCAGAAGACAGGGGAGTTAGTGTAGTCCCAAGCATACGAGCCTGCCAGAAAGAACAACAATGTCACCATGCCCAACAACAGATAGGGGGCTAGACGGCGCCATGTCGAAGCTCCAGCGGGCGGCAAGAAGAAGTGACGTAAGCCCTCCCCTAGCCGTGCGAACGCTCCCGATTTCTGAGATGACATTGCGTTCCCTCCATCCTGTTGGACTGAGCAGGGCCTGCCTATCGAAGCTGCTCGTCAAGCGTGTGGTTGTATTTGTCACCAATATAGCATGGCCACTCTAAATAGGCAAAACAACCCAATTATATGGGATGAATAACCTATATCTGAGAACAAGCCTGCAAGGAAAGAGGGATTTTGAAGAGCAGGTTATCACCCAGTACCCACACAGCAAGGAGTCTTCTCAATGATAGATGGAGAGATCGAACGCCAGCTCAAACAAGTCCGTATGTTGGCTCTCGATGTAGACGGCGTGTTGACCGATGGCGGAATCTATATGTTTGAGGATGGGACGGAGTTCCGGCGCTTTGAGATCAAAGACGGCTTGGGACTCATGCGTCTTAGGAAGGCTGGCATTCAAGTAGCGATCATCTCCACTTCGGCTGTCCGCTCGATTCTGCATCGTGCCAGACAGCTTGGCATCTCTGAAGTTCATCTGGAAGCATGGGAGAAACTGCCTGTTCTGCTTGAGATTTGTAACCGGTTGAGTATATCCCTTGAACAGGTGGCTTACATGGGGGATGATCTGATGGATTTGCCCCTGCTTGAACGAGTCGGTTTACCCTGTGCCCCTGCTGATGCTATGGACTCGGTCAAAGCGAAAGCAAAGCTGGTGACAAAACATGCCGGCGGACATGGCGCTGTGCGTGAGCTGTGTGAACTCCTGCTGGAGCATATTCAACCCCATTCCATGGATGGAGAGGAGGAGAACATAAAGCCCTGAAGTCCATTCCTGTTTTACTTTGCCAACAACGGCTGTCCGCACTATTGTAGGGGCATACACCCCTCTATTCTCCCAAAGAATATTTTGCAATCAAACAAGGAGATCACATGAGCACCCTACCTGTTGATACTGAACCTCCGCGTGAGAAACTGAGTTTCTTCACCAAGCTGGCCTACGGTGTTGGGGATGTAGGCCCTGCTATAGTGGCCGCTGTCAATGGGTTCTACTTGAATGCTTTTCTCCTTAACGTAGCCGGACTGCGTCCGGTAGCGGCAGGCACTATCTTCTTGATCGTTAAGATATGGGACGCGGTGAACGATCCCATCATCGGCACGCTCACCGACAAAACCATCAGCCGATGGGGGCGCCGCAGGCCATGGCTGTTGTTCGGGGCTATCCCCTTCGGTCTGGCTTTCTTCTTACACTGGATTGTCCCTCCGCTGTCTGATGCAGGTAAGTTCTGGTACTACCTGTTTGTTGCCCTGCTACTGGATATGGCCTTCACTGCGGTCAATGTGCCCTATACAGCATTGACCCCTGAGCTGTCACACGATTATGATGAGCGTACCAGCCTCAACTCGTATCGTTTCAGCTTCTCTATACTGGGCGGCGTAGCCGCCGCTTCCCTGCATAGTGTCATTGTCAACCAGTTTGACAATGTTTTCACAGGGAACGCTGTCAGCGCGGCGGTCTGGGCTTTCTTTTTGATCGTCTCAAACTGGATCACTTTTGCTTTCACCAGAGAGACGCATTTCAAGGAGAAGCGTGAAGAAGGCCCCGGATTCTTCGAGGGGCTGCGGATCGCTTTCAGCAACCGTGCGTTTATCTTCGTAACGATCATCTATCTGCTCTCTTGGCTGGCGATCCAGTTTGTGCAGGGCAATCTATTGCTTTATGTCCAGCTATGGGTTGGTGCTGAAGCGCAATTTCCGATCCTGATCCTCGCCATTCAGGTCTCCTCGTTTGTCTTCCTGCTGATCTGGACCCGCATCAGTGAACGGATCGGCAAGAAAAAGGTGTATTACATCGGCGCCGCCGTCTGGATCGCGGTGGCAGTGGTGCTGTTTTTTGTCCAGCCGGGGCAGGTCACCCTCTTATTTGTGCTGGCGGTGCTGGCCGCAATTGGCGTCAGTGTGGGGTATCTGATCCCCTGGAGCATGTTGCCGGATGTGGTCGAGCTTGACGAGTTAGAGACCGGCCAGCGCCGTGAAGGAATCTTCTACGGCTTCTTTGTCTTCCTGCAAAAGCTGGGGCTTTCGCTGGGGCTGGCGATCTCGAATTATGTCCTGGAGGCTACCGGCTACATCTCACCGGAGCCCGGCGGGCCGGTGCCGCCTCAGCCTGCCGCCGTGCTGACCGCGTTGCGGGTGTTTGTCAGCTTTGCACCAGCGATTATCCTGTTGGTCAGCTTTGTTGCCGTCTACCTCTACCCAATCACACGTGAAAAGCACGCTCAGATACGCGCTGAGATACAGCGGCGTAAACTAGGAGCGACTGCTGACCAACAGGAGGCTGTCTCCTGACTATGGCCTTCTAGCCGGCAGGCAGTAGCCGCAGGGTCACGATCTCATAGGGTCTGATAAATAGGTTGACTTGATTGCCTTCTGGCTTCAGGTCAGCCTGTTTTTCTTCCAGCAGATTGGTTTTCCATGCACCGCCCAGCGGGAAACCCGTTCTCAGTATGACTTCACCTCGCCGGCGCTGGCTCTCGTAGAGACGCACAATGATACCGCGGCCATCCTCAGCCTGTTTGATCGTCTCTATCACAACGTGAGGCTGATCAGCCGCCAGCAGGCTGTATGAGTTCAAGGCTCCGCCGGTACCTCTGGCCACGATGAGCGGATTATTCAGCGCATAAGCGGCGGCGATGGTTTGTTCCTCCCACCCTCCCCGATGAGGAAGCAGGCTGTAGGTAAAACGATGTTCGCCCTGATCAGCCAGCGGGTCCGGCAGAGTGGGACTGCGCAACAGGCTAAGGCGCATCACGTTATCGCGGATGTCATATCCGTACTTACAGTCATTAAGCAGGCTGACACCATACCCTCCTTCGCTAAGGTCGGCCCATTTCTGGGCGCATACTTCGAAGCGTGCCCAGTCCCAGCTTGTGTTGCGGTGGGTAGGCCGCTGGATATTCCCCCATTGAATCTCATAGGTTGCCAACGGTGACAGGATATCCACTGGAAAAGCCGCCTTAAGCAGAATGTGGCGCTCCTGCCAGTTGATGGTTGTGTCAAAATCAAGGCGGGGGCTGTTGTAGGTCAGAGAGATCCGCTGGACGACCTGGCTGTGCAGAATCTTCCTCCGGATTTCCAGTGTGCCTCGCAGAGGACCGCCCTCAACGACCTCTATCGAGTCAGCTGGGCTGGCTGTCCACATTGTATCGTCGTAAAAGATGTCTATGTCCCATGCGTCGAAGTCGAGAGGGCGATCCTCGAATGCCTGCAACTGGTTGGCGATCGCACCTTCTGTTAATACCTCGCGCCGGTTGGATTTGTCGTAGATGCGGATGATGTCGCCAGCCGAGTTGAACCCAACACGCAAATAAGCATTCTCCAGCAAGGTTGGGGTTGCCGTCAGGCCTGTATCAAGTGACGGCGTTTCCCCTCCAGCCAGTACAAGTGGAGTAACACTGTAAGGGGCAAGCTCATTGGGCGCAATCCATATACCTCCGCTGGCAGGCTGGACAGGCAATCTCTGGCCGCTGGCAAGTTGTAAACAATACCCGGCAGGTAATTCACCCGCCCACCATGCCAGATCGGTACGGGGAAAACTGGTAGGGTTGACAAGAAGCAGGTCTCCACCCAGCTTGCCCGCAATGGCATTGAGTGATGCCTCTTTCACCTGGGCACAGGTTTTCTGGATTTCTTCATACTGTTGCAATGACTCGACATAGACCATTGTCATACTACTGCCGGGGATAATATCGTGGAACTGGTTCAGACAAACGATCTCCCAGGCTTGGTGCAGTGCCTCTGCAGGGTATGAGTAAGCTGGATCAAGCAGGGAAGCCAGCACAGCCAGAAACTCGGCATCATGGAGGGCGAATTCGGCTTTGCGGTTAGCCCGCTTGTTACGCGCCTGAGAAGTGTATGTCCCCCGATGGTATTCGAGATACAGCTCGCCGTTCCATACAGGCAGGCGGTCGCCAGCTTCGGCCTCCAGACGGCGGAAGAAATCGTTTGCACTACCCTGCCGTACACGCGGCACGGCTGGGAAATCTTCCATCTCGCGTATGTTCTCCAGCATCTCTCGTGTCGGCCCGCCGCCCCCGTCACCCCATCCATAGGCCATCAGCAGATGCTGGGAGGTCTCCTTCTGCTGGAAGTTCTTCCATGTTCCCAAAACTTCTTCCAGTGAAGCTGTTGCATTATAGGTGCTGGCATAAGGAGCACCCGGTGTCGTGGCAAAGTGGGTCAGTACGCGTGTGCCGTCCAGTCCCTGCCACCAAAAGCTGTCGTAGGGCAGGCGATTGTATTGATTCCAGCCGATCTTGGTGGTGAAGAAGTAGTTCATGCCAGCCTGCTCGATCAGCTGAGGCAGGCTCCATGTGTAGCCGAATACATCCGGTAACCAGAGCACGGGTGACTCAGCTTCCGCTCCGAAGTGCTGACGGAAGAAGGTGCGCCCCAGCAGAAATTGCCTTGCCAGCGACTCGGCGCCGCTTAGATTACAATCTGCCTCAACCCACATCCCACCAATTGGCTCCCAACGCCCCTCAGCCACTTTCTGCTTGATCTGTTCGAAAAGAGAGGGATGATCCTGCCGTACCATCTCATAGAGCTGAGGCTGACTCTGAGTAAAATGATAACCCGGAAACTGCTCCATCAGCCGGATGACGGTGTGAAAGGTGCGGACTGCCTTGTGGCGGGTCTGGTTGAGCGTCCAGAGCCATGCTATATCGAGGTGGGCATGACCGGTCGCAGTAATGTCCACATTGAGGGAAGGGCCTGCCTCCTTGACTCCATGACGCAAAATGGTATGAGCGGCTTCCACGCTGGTATAAAACTCATCGCCAAGAGGCTCGCGTGTATCAAGTGCTCTGAAAGCGTCATCCAGCGCATTGAGCAGATGCGCATACGCAGGGTGGTCTTTATCTAAGCTTTGTACTGCTCCCAGGGCCACCCGTGCCAGAGCGATAAAGTCGCGAAGGGGTTGATCGATCTGAACCAGCATACAGGGGTGCATAAACAGCTTGGTAGAGGGTTCTCCGACTGCCAACCCTCCTAACCCTGTCCAGCCATGTAGTGCCAGCAGGTGCGGACGCCCGTCTTGCATTGCGGCTGGAAGGATGACCTCGCGGTGATGGCGATCGCAGGCGGCGTAGGATGTGCCGTCCACATAGACCAGCGCCTCCGGATGGCTAAAGTCGCCTGCTTCCCCAAGCGGCAGGAAGAGGGCGATAGTTTTATCTTTTTCCCAGTCTTCGGGGACCTGAAAAGAACTGCGCAGGACAAAATCCGTCCACCAGTGTCCCCAGTAAGTTTCAGGCTTGATGATCGGCCACGAGCTGTCGTCTACATCAGAGCTGACAGGCGGGGCCGCATGTGGGCCGGATAGCTCTTTGCAACGAAAAGGGGGGAGCGGGCATCGCCGTCGGTAGACCAGCGGCTCGATCAGACTGAGACGCTGGGCGATTTTCTGGGCAGTCCAGCGGACGGCATGAGACATCTTGGACTCCTTTCTGCTGGCTTGACAGCGAGAGAAAGACTAAGCGGGCAGGTCCATAGATAACTGGCCGCCACTGCCCCGCAATACAGCGATGATTTTTTGATCGGTGACCGGGAAGGCATATTGCTCAAGCTCATCCAGCGTGACCCATGCCCAATCGGCACATTCAATGGGCTGAGGCTCTCCACTGATCAGGGCGCAGGCGAAAGCGTACAGCGTGATACGGAAATGGGTATAAGCATGCCGGACGGTTGCGATCTGGCGGCCTACAGCGATCTCAACCCCTAGCTCCTCGCGGATTTCACGCTTCAGGCACTCTGCCAGCGGCTCGCCCCCCTCGCGCTTGCCGCCGGGAAACTCCCATAACCCCCCTAGCATTCCCTGTAAGGGGCGTTGTGCAATCAATATACGCCCATCTTCGCGCTGGATGACAGCCGCCGTGACGTCGTAATGGGGTGTTCTGGTTCTGGCCGGTTTGACAGGACGCTCTTCTTCTACCCCTAAGCGGTGAGCCTCACACAAACTGGCGACAGGGCAAGCGGAACAGATTGGTGTTCGAGGCGTGCAGACCCGTTGCCCAAGCTCCATCAGCCCCTCATTCCAGAGGGCTGCCTTTCCTGTTGGTATGAGGCTTTCGGCGAGATGCCATAGTTGTCGGCGGGCGGAAGCTGATGTAACGTCTTCAGCTAGGTTGAAGAGGCGCGTAAGCACCCGGATAACATTTCCATCCAGCACGGCGGTGTCCAGTCCAAAGGCAAGGCTGGCAATAGCTCCTGCCGTATAACGTCCTATGCCGGGGAGTTTCATCAGGTCGTTGGGGTGAGAAGGGAACTCTCCGCCATACAGGCGGACGACAAGGCGGGCAGTACGATGGAGGTTGCGGGCACGGCTGTAGTAGCCCAGCCCCTCCCACGCTTTCAGCACTTCGTCCAGAGGGGCCTCAGCCAGTGCCTCGACGGTAGGGAAGCGGCTTAAGAATCGCTCGTAGTAGGGTACAACGGTGCTGACCTGTGTCTGCTGGAGCATAATCTCGGCCAGCCAGACATGGTACGGTGAGCGGTAACGCCGCCATGGGAGGTCCTCTTTGTTGGCCTTAAACCATGCGATCAACTGGTTGTGGAGGGAAGGAATATCAGGCATATACTGATCATAGCATTAGCGGATACAGGAACCAATTAGGCGTCCAGCGCGTATTGATTGCTGTAGCCATCCAATACATGGAGAGATCAACCCATGGAGCAACCCGTCCAGCATCACTGTCTGCCGAGGTCAGCGCGTCCATGCCCTCAATGCGGGGAGATGATCCCTCCCCCCATGTTCTGTGAGACCTGCGGTACGGACATCTCCCCCGTGCATGTCTGTGCACCCCGGCCTCTGCCCCATATCTGTCCGCCTGCTCCACCGCCGGGGCGATGTCTGGCCTGCGGTGAGCCTCTGCCTGCCCGGCGTTTTTGCACCACATGCGGGGCGGAGATTACCCCTTCACACCGGTGTAAAGCTGTGTTGTCAATTACAGTGCCTCGCCCTGATCCACTCCATATCTGCCCGGTGTTGGAAATCCAACGTTGCCAGCAGTGTGGGCAGATCATGCCAGCCCTGCGCTTCTGTGAGCAGTGTGGTATGGATATTACTCCGCCGCACATCTGCCGGCCTCCCCAGCAAGCGCATACCTGTCCGCCATACCTCACTATTCCTCGCCGCTGTCCGCACTGTGGGGAACTACTGCCAAAGCCCCAGCACTGCACTCGGTGTGGAGCAGATATTACTCCCGCTCATATATGCAGGTAAGATCGCCTGCTTCCTTGCAAATGCCGGTGAAGCACATTATAGTACCCCCCGTCGCCAGGACCACAACGTAAGAGTGGAAGGTCGCTATACTTGTTGTTGCTGATACCTGCCGCAACGGGCAGATGAAAGGCTTACCAGCGTATGTCTCCCCAACCCCATAGATGGTTGCTGTATCTCTCGGCCTTCACAGCCGGCATGACCACAATGGCTGTCGAGTTTGCCGCCTCGCGGTTGCTGGGCAACATCTATGGAACGTCCAATATCGTATGGGGCTGTATCATTGCTATGGTGCTGGCCTACCTGACGCTCGGATATTTTATCGGAGGGCGTTGGGCTGATCGTTCTCCGCATATACCGACCTTCTATCAGCTATTGGCCTGGGCGGCGATGACCTCTGCTCTGATCCCTTTTATTGCTCGTCCGGCTCTTTGGGGGGCGGCTCAGGCCATAGCCCGCCTAGATGTTGCGGGCATAGCGCTATGGGTCCCCCTGACAATGGTGGTATTCATTGTGCCTGTCGTGCTGTTGGGGTGTGTCTCACCGTTTGTAGTACGCCTGGCCATAGATGATCCTGCCCATAGCGGCATGGTTGTCGGACGGGTTTATGCTGTTTCAACGGTAGGCAGTTTAGCAGGGACGTTTGGGGCTGTGCTGTTGACGATCCCTGCTGTCGGCACATTCCGTACCTTCCTCATCTTTGCCGGGGCGCTGATGGGACTAGCGCTGGCGGGGTTGTTTTTGGCCTCCAGACGGCGGGCGGCCTTCAGTCTCTGGATGCCTGTTGCGCTGGTTATTCTGGCTGTGCTTGGCCGGGGAGGGACGCTCAAACCGCCGCCTGACGGCCTGGTACTGCTGTACGAAACCGAGACGCCCTACAATCTGGTGCAGGTGGTTGAGACACGTCATGGGGACCGCCTGATGTTACTGAACGAGGGTATCGGGGTACATTCTGTTTATAACCCGGACAGGCCGGTGGCCTATACCGGCGGGGTATGGGATTATTTCCTGTGCGGCCCCTACTTCAATCAGCCGCCTTACACTCCCGACAGAATCGAGCGGATTGCCATCATCGGGCTGGCTGGAGGAACAGTCGCCCAGCAGTACACGGGTGTCTACGGGCCGATCCCGATTGACGGGATTGAGATCGATCCGGGGCTGATTGAGGCAGGGCGTGAATACTTTGGTATGACCATGCCCAACCTGAACGTCATTGTTGAGGATGGCCGGGCGGGATTGTATCAGCTTGGGGGCGGCTACACGATGATCGGTATAGATGCCTACCGTGTGCCTTATATCCCTTGGCATCTGACAACAGTTGAGTTCTTCCGCGAGGTTCAATCCCATCTGGCTGAAGACGGCGTAGTCACCCTGAACGTAGGACGCACGCCTATCAACCGTGATCTAGTCGAAGCTGTGACGGCTACCTTGTTACAGGTCTTCCCTTCCGTACATATCGTTGATCCGCCCAACACGTTCAACTCTTTTGTCATTGCCACTAATCAGCCGACCTCAGCGGAGAACCTGCTGGCTAATATCCATGCCCTGCCAGCCGACGCGCATCCTCTGTTGCGTGCCAGCCTTGAACTGGCCTATACCAATCTCCAGCCGACTCTCTCTTCAGGCGTAGTGCTGACAGATGACCATGCTCCGGTTGAGGGGATCGTCAACGCGCTGGTGCTGGAATATATCTTGGCCGGCCAGGCCGGCCAGATACAAATGTTGGGGCAATAGGAAGTTAGAAGGATACAATGTATGGCAGACTGTCTCCTGTATCTGAGTGGTAAGTGAGGGAGCTGAATATGCCGCCAAGCGGAATACGCCGCCGCGTCGCCCAGGTCCTATGGTGGGTTAGCCTGCTTATACTTGCCAGCGGCTTAGCGCTCCCCCCTTTGGGCATACCAGCGCCTTTGGGACTGCTAATCGGTACCGGCATGGTCACGCTGGGATTGAGTGCGCTGTTGGCTGGTGAGATCGTCGCAGGGCCGGAGCCACGCTCGTATACCGTGCGCGGACAAGTTGTTCGGGGGCGGCTGGATGGCCGCGTGGGGATGTGTGATCTGGAGGTGTCTGCCTGTCCAAATGATCGGGTGGCCTCCTTACGTTTTGGGCCGTTTGGCAAGCCGGGTTTTGAGATTGTGGAGGGAGTCGCCTATCTTAGGTTGCGGAACGGCCTGTTCCGTCCTAACCTGACGCGCTGGCAGTCTGATTTGGCAGGCAATGTGTTATGGGATATTGATGTCCGTAGCTCGTTAGGCGAGGTGGCGCTTGACTTGAGCAACCTGCGCTTGGAGCGTGTGAATGCATCTACCGCTCTGGGACGTTTAAGTGTGAGATGCCCCCGGCGCGGATATGTGCAGATGCGCCTTCGTAGCTTGCTGGGAACGATAGAATTGATCATCCCTCCTCAAGTTGGCGCGAGAGTCACTCTCAGACGTGGTCAGCTTGCCCATGTGACTCTCAATAATGAGCGGTTGCTGGCAATCGGTGGCGGGCGCTACAGCACCCCTGACTTTGATACTGCTCCCGCTCAGGTAGAGATTCGGATTGAGAGCAGTGCCGGTGACATCTTCTTGAATTAACAAACTATTCTCTATTCTGTCTGTCTCTTCAAGACAGGAGCTGGAAATTTCTTATGTACATGCTTCCACACTTTCCGGGGCGTGGCCGGATTGGTAAGTGGCTGCGAGAACGCGGCTTAAACTGGACAAGCCTATACCTTTTGCGTGGGATGTTGCTAAGACTGCTTCGTCATGTTGACCGCCAAGCCATCGAGATTGAACGCCGTAAATACTGGACAGGCCCAGAAACCATCTCCTCACTCTACCATCGGCTTGAGGAAAACCGCGTCCTATGGGATCAACATGACTGGACTCAGGCCGGCGAGGAGTGGACACAACAGGTACGCGAATTCCGCAACATGGACCCTGACGAGTGGAAAGCGGCATTGATCAACAACATGCTGATCCCTTGGATACCTGAAGGGAAAACAGTGTTGGAGATTGGCCCGGGTGCAGGGCGTTGGTCGGAGATTCTGTGCGAACGTGCCGCGCGGCTGTTTCTAGCAGATATTTCGGCTGCCTGCTTGGAACTGTGTCGGAGTCGCTTTTCAGGCAAACCTCACGTGGAGTATTGGCTGATTGGCGAGGATGGACTGAGCTTTATTGCGGACGACAGCATTGATGCAATCTGGTCGTATGACGTTTTTGTGCATATCAACCCGACCGATATTGCTAACTATGTCAATGACTTCCGTCGTATTCTCAAACCGGGCGGAGTGGCTGTTATTCATCATGCCGGGGGAGTATATCCGGAGGCCCTCAGGACACGCGGGTGGCGGTCAGCTATGACCCGTGAGTTCTTTGCCCATCTGGTTCAGAAGGCGGGGTTATCTCTAGTGCTTCAGGATGAAGAGCTGGTTCACATGCCGGGCGATGTGATCTCAGTCTTTAAGAAGCCTGCTTAATCACGTAGAGGGATGCATCAACATCCCTCTACGTGTTCAATGTTGAGCGGCATCAGGCGTCGGCCAGCGGAGCTGGTGTCGCACGAGGCCGGCGCCCTGTGCCGGGCTGAATCGGTATCTCCGCCAACAGCATACTCTCGCGGTTGTTGCTGGTCAGGTTGATCTCGACCTTATCACGGTCGAAGTCAACATACTTGGCTATGACCTCCAAGATTTCATCTTTCATAGCCGCTACCTGCTCAGGCGTCAAGTTACTGCGGTCGTGGACAAGCACCAGTTGCAGGCGTTCTTTGGCAATTTGACTGCTGGTTGGCTTACCCCCTCCCAGCAAAGTTTTTAAGAGACTGCTCATGGTCGTCTCCTTCCCCTGCTCGCTTTCGTCACCAACCGCATCAGGACTTGGCCTTAGCCTCAGAGCCGCTGGCTACTTGCTCCTTGTCATCCGGCTTGTCTGCTTTTTTGGCCTCTTCAGATGGCTGGGGTTTGCTGGATGCTTCGGCCTGCTTCTCTTCTGCCTTCCCGGCTTCAGCTTTGACAGCCTTTTCCGGCTTCTCTGTCAGCTTCTCCTCTTTATCCTTCTTCTCCTCAGCCTTGTCTTGTTGGGAAGGTTTAACGGCAGTTACGCTTTCAGATGGTTTGGGCTTTTCAGGCTTAGGCTGTTTCTTGCTGGACTTGCTGTCGTTCCGATCACCTTCGCCAGCACCCAGCCCCAGAGCACGCAAAAACCGCTGGAAAAAGCCTGCCTCCTCATCGAATGACATAAATGGCACGTCTTCACCCAGAATGCGGCGGGCAATGTTCTGAAACGCCTTGCCGGCACGCGACTCGCCCGGATTGAGGGCGGCGGGTATTCCGCGATTGGTTGAGGTAAGGATTGTTTCATCCTCCGGGACGAGGCCGATCAGCTTAATCGCCAGAATGTCAATCACATCCTCCGGGCTGAGCATGTCGCCCCGCTTGACCATCTCCGGCTTCACGCGGTTGATGATCAGCTTGCCCGGCCCTTTCTGCTCTGCCTCAATCAGGCCGATGATCCGATCAGCGTCGCGTACAGAGGAAACCTCCGGGTTGGTCACAATGATCACCTCGTCGGCAGGGGCAAGAGCATTGCGGAAGCCGCGCTCGATGCCAGCCGGCGAGTCGATCAAAATGAAGTCCACGAGAGGCTTAAGTTCCTCGCACACACGGACCATATCACTGGGGCTGACGGCTGTCTTATCACGCGTCTGCGCCGCTGGGATCAGGTACAGGTCTTCCTGAAGCCGCTTGTCCTTGATCATAGCCTGTCGCAGCTTGGCGCGCCCTTCTACCACATCCACAATGTCATAGACGATGCGGTTCTCTAAGCCCATCACCACGTCGAGATTGCGCAGACCAATATCTGCGTCAATGCAGGCGACCTTCTTGCCCAGCATGGCAAGTGCCACCCCCAGATTGGCTGTAGCCGTTGTCTTGCCGACACCACCTTTACCAGATGTAATCGTGATTACACGTGCCGTCATGATATTCCTTCCCACAAGGCGCATGGATTTCTGTGCGCCTTTATTAGCTCATCGTGTCTTAGGCTCCCCATTCTTCAGCGACGATCTGCCCGCCGCGCACTGAGGCGATCTCCGGGCGGGGGCGAGGCCGCCCCTCGTCCTGTGCAATCGCTACATGGTTGGCAATGCGGAGTTGCATCGGGCGCATGTCTAATGCGCAGACTACCGCGTTCTCATCCCCTGTCGCCCCTGCATGGACAGTCCCCCGTAAACGCCCCCACACCAGCACGTCCCCTCCAGCGATGATCTGGGCACCAGGGTTTACATCTCCAATGACAACGACATGCCCAATATGCCGTACAATACGGCCTGATCGCAGTGTGTGGCGGATTAAGACCCCAGCGGTGCCAGACTCGTTGGAGTCTAGAGGGGGAAGCTCGTCTTCGCCTGTGGAGGGTGCAGGGGATTCGGGTACCTCAGTCTCCAACCCTTCGCGCCGCGCAGAACGGATGGTCTCAGCCGACTTGCCTAGAATAGCCTGTAACCTCACATCATGAGCGGCTAGTCTGTCGCGCAACTTGCGGATGTCATCGCGGTTCAATGCTCGGTCTCCTACCTGCAACGCAACACGTGCCCCTCGGAAGAACTCCTGCCTCGCCTGAATCGTGTGCAACAGGGCTGTCTCAACTTCATCCCACTGGCCTTCGCCGAGGGTTACAAGCAGCCCATCCTTCATGCCCTTGATCGAGAAAGAAGACTCGTTGCCCAGACGTTCTTCTCCTGCCATATGCGAGGGATTTTAGTATAGCGGAAGAGTTGGTGCAACCATCATGGATGGGACTGCGGTTTTTATCTTGTTGGAAGTACCTTGCCGGCTCTGCCTTTCCGGCTGACTTCTGCCTTCGCCCTTCTTATGCGAGAGATTGACTGCCGCCCTAACCCATGCATGGCTTGGACGATGCCTCCCGTGTAACCCTGCCGCATCTGCACATTCATGGCTAAAGCAGGGTGGCCTTCTTGCCCGGACGTGGGTCATAGTGGCTGGCGAACTGTTCAAGCTGATTGCGCTCGATCAGCCAGGTGTTGGCAAACTTCCGCGCCAGTAACTTCCCGCTACGAATCAGCCGCCGCACGGACTCCGGGTGAATGTTGAGGCGCTTGGCCGCTTCAGTAACAGTGACATAGTTTTCAAAGTTTTCAGTCACAAGCTGTCCCTAGGGGGTGGTAATAGAATTGTTGTAGGATGCAACACCCAGAAGTATAGGGGATAGTGAGGACAAGGTCAAGTCTAAAAATCGGCTTCTTTGTCATAGGCCGGGCAGTAGCTGTGCAGTTTGACAGCTAGAACTAATGTTCGTATACTTAAAGTATGGTTGCCTTTGTTTCATCCCCAGACCCTATTCAGAAGCTGGCACGGCTCGGCACTGCGGCTCGTTTTGAGCCGGCAGGCGATCAGCCTCAGGCAGAGATGCAGGCCAACGCGGCAGAGGCGATGTCGTGTATCTCGTATGTGACTACTCCGACCGGCAAGATGCCGGTCCTGAAAGCAATGGTCACCACAGCTTGCGAGAAGAATTGCTTCTATTGCCCATTTCGGGCTGGACGGGGGGCGATGCACCGTTTGACCTTCAGCCCGGATGAGCTTGCCAGAGCCTTCGATCAGCTTCAACGGGCGAAGCTGGTCAATGGTATCTTCCTGTCATCGGGAATAGTAGGCGGCGGGGTATCAACTCAAGACAGCATCATTGATACCATCGAAATCATCCGCCGGAAGTATGAATATCGGGGCTATGTTCACCTCAAGATTATGCCGGGCGCTGACTATGAGCAGATCAGGCGGGCTATGCAACTTGCTGATCGCGTCTCAATTAACCTGGAGGGGCCTACTCAGGAACGCCTGTATGCCCTTGCACCTAAAAAGGATTTCGCCGGTGATCTGCTGGAGCGCCTGCGCTGGGCATACGCCATCCGGCAACAGGCCCAAAAAGGGGAGATACGCGCAGGGGTGGTCACGCAGTTCGTGGTAGGAGCTGTGGGTGATACTGACCTGGAGTTGCTCAGCCTGAGCCAGCAACTTTACCGGCAGATGAAGTTACGGCGGGCTTATTTCTCGGCCTTTAGCCCAGTCGAGGAAACGCCGTTCGAGAATCTGCCCCCTGCGCCGCCGCTCAGAGAGTTTCGCCTCTACCAGTCAAGCTTTCTGCTACGCGACTACGGCTGGGATGTGGAAGAACTGCCTTTCAAAGGAGACGGCAATCTCCCTCTGGAGGTTGATCCTAAGCGTGCTTGGGCTGATGAGCATCTGCGGGAGGCGCCAATAGATGTCATGCGGGCTACCCGCCGGGAACTTCTCCGCGTTCCCGGCATTGGTCCAAAAGGGGCGGACAGGATCATACAAGCGCGGCGTAAAGGCCGTCTGGCTGATCTGGAGGCTCTGCGTGCTATCGGCATCCATGCACCTCAGCAGGCCGCGCCTTATATCCTGCTCGACGGGCGAAGGCCGTCCCAACAGTTACGGCTGTTCTGATTCAGGGGCAATGGGCCTCTCCTTCCGTGCCAAAAACTACGTAGGAGCTGATGGCATTCCACCGCTCAGAAGAGACGCGCGGTTGTACTTCGCCGTCTATCCGCACTGCCACGACCTCATAGCCGGCGATGGTTGTGCCGTCTGGAGCGCAGAGAGGCAACAAGCCCCATTCCGTTACCCGTTCGTCATTCCTATCGAGGACAAAAACCTGCCTCTCAGACTGCAACAGGGAGCTGATCTCAAGCTGTGAAGAGACATTATCCCATGCTTCGTAGTAGGGCGGAGGGCCGGGCGGCGGGTAGACCTCCGGTGGAGCTATCGCTGTGAAGCCGGGCTTGTTTTCCACAAAGGCTGTATAACGCACTGCCCAACTGTAGTAGAAGGCCGCCGAATTGGGATGCGGCATCAACAACCATGCCCCCGGCTGGGCCTGTGAAACCAGTGTGTGAGAGTTGATCTCATAGTCTGTCCGGCGGCTCTGATCTACGCGGGGAAAGCCGGCGTACAGACTAATCCCCAGAGCCAGCAATAGGGAGATAATCAGCGCAATGGGGATGGAATGGGCGACCAGCCGCCTGCCTTCTAGAAGTGACCTCTTAGCGTATGGCTGTAACAGCTCCCATAGCCGTAGCCCCCCATAGCTCATCAACGGTGCAAAGAGCACATAACAGGGGGTCAGGAAGTCGTGCCAGTCGGGGATAGCGTAGCCCATCACGAAGATATATTCGGTTACCAGCCCTAGCACCAAAAACCATGCCAGCGAGGGCCGCCGTCGAAATAACTCCCATCCTCCAATGATTCCCAGAATATATCCCCATGGCATGAACTGTTCGTTGAACTGTCCGATTGACTCTGGCAGGCGGGCTAGAATCTCATGTCGAGGCAGGGCAAACATTTGTCCCCTGAATGGGCCGCCTGTCAGATAGGTGGGAAGTGCTGATATAGAGGGGCAGTAATTACAGAAGGGCGGGGCGGCCATGACCCGCAATGGGATATACAGGTATTGCAGGGCGGCCAGCAATGCGATTCCAGCGGCAATCAACAGATTGCGCGGCTGTAAGACCGAGCGATCAGTCTCTTCCACAATGTAAAGGATAGCTGGCAACAACAGGATCATGCTGACGTGATTGCCAAAACTGAAAGCATACACCGCGATAGCGGCCCAGTATAGCCCTCTCTGATGGGTGTCATGCCACGCAGTCAACAGGTAGAATGTCAGGGCCACATATAGCGCATTCAGAGCATACAGCTCAGCAATGCTGGCTTGATACCATAGGCGTGTTGCTACTGCCAGTCCAAGGCTGGCGTAACCGCTGGCGACCAGATTGTGGGTCAGGCGATAGGCAAGGAGGTGTACACACCCTACTGTGGCCGCCATGCAAAGAGCGGAAAACAAGTTAAGCCGGTAAGCCGCACTAGGGCCGGGCAGTACCAGCATCGCCAGCCGCCCCAGCATCAGGTATTGCGGACTGCCGGGAGGATGAATCACACCGCCGACCAGCGTGGCGATCTGAAGCTCCATGCTGTCCAGTGATGGCCCGACGCCGGGATGGAGCGTCTGCAGATACAAACCCAGCGCAAGTAGTGCCACTGCCAGTGATGAGAGCAGGACGATGCGTGGTAGAGAATCCTGCTCGGCGGCTGGAGTGTCAGGCACTGGATGCCTCCATGTGTGGGGACATTGAGGATCAGTGTTGCCAATTGTGCCGCATCCCCTGCGGGGCGGCAAGTCTGGGTGGGGTATACCGCAGGGGCCTGTTTGTGCGTCTCGCTCAGGAGTGTATGTAGAACAGGCAGGCTATGTTATCTAGTCGCCTGCGGCGACCAGCTTCCACTGCTCAGTGGGGAACTCCCATTTTTCAACCGCGCTGATTAGGTTCTGATCGGTCATATCCAGCCGGATAGGAGTCACAGAGATATAGCCATGGGCAACCGCCCACAGGTCAGTGCCTACTTCCTCTACGTCGCCCGTAGGGCGCTCGCCGCCGATCCAATAGTAGGGTTCGCCCATCGGGTCTATTCGTTCCACCAGTTTGTCATGATAGCGGCGCCGCCCCTGCCGTGTAACTCGTACACCTTTGACCAGCCCTAACGGCACGTTGACATTGAGCAGGGTAAGTTCTGGTAATCCCTTCTCCAGCGTAACCGGTGTAAGCTGAGCCGCGAAGGCCGCCGCGTGTTCAAAGGCCGGCTCGGTGTAGGAGTCAAGTGAGACGGCAATAGCCGGTACACCGAAAATAGCCGCTTCCATAGCCGCCGTGACTGTGCCGCTATAGGTGATGTCTTGGGCCACATTGGCCCCTTGATTGATCCCGCTGATGACGATGTCTACAGGCTCTTTGATGTAGCCCAGCAGTGCCAGTGCAATGGCGTCGGCAGGGGAGCCGGAACAAGCGTGGCCGGTTGCGCCATCGGGTAGCGTGACTGGGCGGATGCGTAACGGCTCGCGCAGGGTCTTGCGGTGCCCTACTGCACTCTGGTTCTGGGCAGGGGCCATGACAGTGACCTTAGCCCCCTTAATGGCACGCAATGCGGTGTACAGGGCCATAATTCCGGGCGCATGAATACCGTCGTCATTAGTGACTAGAATGTGCATGGTCATTTACCTCCTCATGATGATAACCATATCGGGGGCAGGTTAACAATAAATTAGGCTCGTATTAAAGATATTTAAGAATGTGAACAGAAGAAAAGAAGAGGTGAGGTAACAGGAGGTTGAACGTGTATAGACTCTAGGGTTATGCTGTCCTAGCCTGCCCAGCGTGGTACAATGTGAGCCTCTTCAAATATGTCAAGAGACAGCCTTTCTCTTAGTGATCTGGGGTAACTGGATGAAAAGTTGGAGACGCTGGTTGTTCTTGGCGCTGGGGTTTGGAATAAGCGCCGTTTTTATCTATCTAGCCTTGCAGGGGCTGAACCTGTATCAGGTGTGGCTGGATATGCGGTCGGCTAACTACTGGTGGATCATCCCCGGTGTGGCTGTTTACTTCGTAGCGGTCTGGGCCAGAACATGGCGCTGGCATTACCTGTTGCGCCCCATCAAGCGTATCAAGTTAGACAAACTCTTCCCCGTTGTTGTGATTGGCTACATGGGCAATAATGTTTATCCGTTCCGTGCTGGCGAGTTCATCCGCGCATGGGTGCTTCGGCGCAACGAAGGGGTCAGCATCAGTGCTTCACTGGCCACGATCATCGTCGAGCGCATCTTTGATGGTCTGGTCATGTTGATCTTTGTCTTTGCAACACTACCCTTTGCTCCGATCCCGGTACAATATGACCGGCTGGTGATCTGGACTACTGTGCTCTTTTTCGGCGTGCTGGCTGTCTTCTTTGTGCTGGCCTTGCGCCCGGCTTTGACCCGGCGCCTGTATACCTGGGCCTTCGAGCGGTTTATTCCGGTTGAGGGCCTGCGGAAGGGGCTTCTGGGGCTGGCCGACCGTTTCATGGACGGGCTGTCTTCTTTGCGCAGTCCGCTTGATATGCTGATGACACTGGTCACTTCTATTGTGATCTGGCTGACCGAGACAACGAAGTACTGGTTCATCATGCATGCCTTCAATTTTCAAGTAAGCTTCTTTGTGCTGATGTTAATGACGGCGGTAGTGAATCTGTTTACTACACTGCCTAGCTCGCCCGGCTACGTAGGGACATTTGACGAGCCGGGTATCGAGGTTCTCAAAGCCTTTGGTGTTCCACACAGCGTAGCGGCGGCCTATACACTGGTGTTACACGCGGCGTTATGGTTTCCGATCACCCTGCTGGGGATTTACTACATGGCTCAACAGGGGGTGAGGTGGGGAGACTTCGCCCGTGCCGCACAGGCGGCTCAGGCCGCAGGGCCGGAAGGAGTGGGTAAGTGAAGCGGCAGATGCCACCGTGGCTGGCAAAGCTGATCCTTGCGCTGGCTCTTCCTGCTCGCAGGCGCACGGCTTTCACTGTTGTGCTTGGCGTATTGGGCATTATCAGCGTGTATCTCCTGTTTATCCTGATCACAATGCGCGAGCGCGGCATTGGGCGGGAGCAGGTATTTGAAAACCCGGCTGTGTTTCTAGAAGCGGCATTGGTCCCGCTTCTGCTGGTTGCTATTCTCATTATCTCTGCATTAGTGTTGGGCATTCTGACTCGCCTGTCGGCTCGCTGGTATCATTCGGCCCTCGGAGCGGCGTTGGCCCGGCTTGGCCTCTCAGGAAAGCCGTTTCTGGGGGAGGGATGGCAGTATTATGGCACAGTGGCCGGACGGGAGATAGATGTTATTGCCGTTCTCCCGCGGCGGTCATCTAAGCAGAGACTAGGAGGGGGCTTCACGGGCAAGAACCGACCCCATGTGGCTGTCTCAGTACGAGCGGCACATTATGGTACCTTGTCTCTTATGCCTGCTCAGATGTTGGACAAGAAGTCTCTTGACCGGGAGTTCAAGTGTCTTGAGGTGCAGAGTCGGGGTTTTGAAGGCATGATTGCCGTGACCAGCGATATGCGCTGGGGCAACCGTCTGTTTGCCGACCCGTCTGCCAAGGCCGCGTTGAAGCGCCTCTGCGTCAATGGGACTTCCCAATACTGGGACCTCGTCACGCTCCAGCCGGGTACTGTGACATTCCTAAGCTATTTCAAGAGGGCTTCTGTGCCTGAGGACGAGATAAGCGGGCGTTTCACGTTTGAGCAGATTCGCCAGTGGATTGAGGATTTGGAGACCATCGCGAGCGTAGCGGAAAAGCTTCCCAAGCCTTCGGGGGCGACACAGATGCCTGCCGAGACGGATTTTCTGCTACGCAGGAATCCCGGTGCGGCTTCTTATGCTTTTGGGCTGGGTCTAGGGTTGATAGTAGTGATCTGGATGTGGTTCCGGATCATCACTGAGTATGTCGCACTGCCATGATAGTCTGATCGCTTGCAGGGACTTGGAACAGTACGAGGGAACTCATGAAGATCGCTGTTATCGGGGCTGGCGCCGCCGGGCTGGCGGCGGCGTATGATCTCGCTCAAGCGGGCCGCGCCGTTACTGTTTATGAAGCAGGGGCAGAGGTCGGCGGGCTGGCCGCCGGATTCAAAGATGAGCGGTGGGATTGGTCGCTTGAGAAGTTCTACCACCATTGGTTTGCCACAGACTATGACATACTGGCCCTGCTGAAAGAGATCGGTTGCGCACATAAAGTGCGTTTCTATGCTCCTGTTACAAGCTACTGGCACAGGCTGGGTAACTTCGCCTTAGATAAGCCGGTACTCCCTAGCGGGTTACTCTCGCGCGTGGTGAACGTCCTTCGCATTCCAGAAATGTCGTTGTTCGATAAGCTACGGCTGGGGATTGTCAGCGGGCTGGTGGCCTTCATCCCAAACGGGCTGTTCCTTGAGAAGTACACAGCCGACAGTTGGTCTCGCCGCTGGATGGGAAAGGTTGTCCATGAGCGGTTCTGGCGCCCGATGCTGATTGGGAAGTTTGGGCCGTTGTATGATCAGGTGAACATGGCCTGGCTGTGGGCACGTATGAACAAGCGTACCGCTAAGCTGGGAACCTACATTGGCGGGTTTCAGGCCGCATTAGAGGATATTGCTACAGCAGTCCAGCGGGCTGGAGCGACGATCTGCTTAAATACCCCTGTAGAGGAGGTCGTCCGGCATTCAGAAGGAGGATGGAAGGTCACAGCGGGCGGGCAAAGTACCAGATTCGATCAGGTGCTCTGTACGGCAGGGCCGGCGTTGCTCCTGAAGGTTGCTCCCGAACTGCCCGATCCTTACGCCGCACAGGTGCGAGCGTTGCGCAGTCTGGGGGCTATTGCCCTGATTTTGGCCCTTGATCGGCAACTGATGACAGATGGAACATACTGGCTCAATCTGCCTGCTAACAGCCCTGACAAAGAGGAGAATCCCTTCCCATTTCTGGCTCTGGTTGAGCATACCAACTATATCTCCCCAGAGTACTTTGGCGGCGATCATATCGTGTACATGGGCGATTATCTCCCGCCGGATCACGAATACTTCCGGCTGAGCGAGGATGAGCTGGCCGCTCGTTTCCTGCCTGCTCTCAGGCGTGTTAACCCTGACTTTTCACCAGACTGGATACGCAAACGCTGGCTGTTCCGGGCTTCCTATGCTCAGCCGGTGCCTTTTGTCAATCACTCCCGCCATCTGCCAGGTATCCGCACACCGCTTCGGGGGCTGTACTTTGCTTCCATGAGTCAGGTCTATCCATGGGATCGGGGGACAAACTACGCCGTCGAGATCGGGAGAAGGGCGGCCCGGATGATGATAGAGGATGCACGCAAGCCGGAATAAGAACAGAGGCGGGATGACCCCGCCTCTGTCAGAGCGGGTAAGGGGATTCGAACCCCTGACATTCAGCTTGGGAAGCTGACGTTCTACCGCTGAACTATACCCGCAGATCAGCCTGTTTGTATTATACACCGAACCAACAGAGGCGCAACGATCTTCCTTGCCGCAGTGCTCAGTTATCCCAGCGGCATATGATGCCATGCCGCATAGCGCCCCGTCAGTGCGTGGGAGAGCTGACGCTCAATGTCATTCAACAGGCCGCTTGCCCCAAAACGGAACAGGGCAGGCCTCATCCATTCATTCCCTAGTTCCTCTTTCATCAAGATCAGCCAGTTCACGGCCTGCTTGGCAGTGCGGATACCCCCGGCAGGCTTGAACCCTGCTTTATAGCCTGTGCGTTCCTGATAGGCGCGGATGGCGCGAACCATGACCAGGCTCACAGGCAGGGTGGCGTTGACAGCCTCCTTGCCTGTTGAGGTCTTGATGAAGTCGGCGCCGGCCATCATGCACACCAGGCTGGCCTGATACACATGGCGTAATGTGCCCAGCTCACCGGTTGCGAGGATGGTCTTCATGTGTGCCTCGCCGCACGCCTCGCGGAACTGCTTGACCTCGTCATAGAGGGCCTCCCAGTTGCCGGTCAGCACATGTTCACGCGAGATGACAATGTCAATCTCGCGTGCTCCGGCGGCTACCGACTCGCCGATCTCGGCTACTCGTTGCTTAAAAGGGCTCTGCCCCGCTGGGAAGCCGGCAGACACCGCCGCTACTGGAATACCAGAGTCCTTGAGTGCCATTACAGCATCTGCCACCCGGCTGTGGTATACACATACCGCCGCTACACGTATCCCTTTGCCCGCCATACCCAATCCCTCCAGCAGGTCTTGGCGGACAGGCTGGAGAGCTTTGGCACATAGACGCCGGACATTGCCGGGTGTGTCGTCACCGGAGAGGGTGGTCAGATCAACACAGGTAACGGCTCGTAACAGCCAAGCCGCCTGCCAGTCTTTCTTAACGGTACGGCGCGTAGTAAGTGTGTCGGCTCGGCGCTCAACAGCACTGCGATTGATATGGGCTTCGTACACCCAGCTTAGATCAAGCGGAATACCAGGGTTGCGGCCATTCGACATAAGCACCTACCTTACTCAGAACATCAACCTTGGCAGGAAGATCAACATCAGATTAATTGTCACCTGACACAAGTAAGCGGCGGCCAGTCCATAGCGGTCGCGGATGAAGCTGTAGATGCCCGCCAGAACAGTATAGAACACAGCGACCGCTATCAGATAAACGGGCGAACTGGATGCCGCCGGCCAGTACAGGAGGACCGTGCTTAACCCTGCCCCAATGATGCTGAGTGCCAGACCATGTCTATCCTGTAATGCCCCCCTGAAGAAGAGTGTCTCGGACAGGGGGATAGCGAACACAAGCGCCATCAGTAACATGGCCGGGCTGGCATCAGGGAAGAGCAGACGAGAGGTGTCAGCAAGGCCGGGTCCCGTCAGGATCAGCAGGGGCAGGCCGATCACCAACCCTACCCCTAGTCCCCATATCAAGCTAGGGCCGGTGATCGGATCAGGCGGTTTTTCCGGGTCAACAAGCGTCAGTAGTGCCCCTACTGCCGCCAAGATGACCCACAACACGGCATAGCGTGTCTCCGGTTCAATGACCAGCGTGCCTAAGCCCAGTGCGATATAGAGCGCCAACAGATAGAGAGGGTCGAGTCTAGTACGGTGTGTCACCGGCGCGGCAGGTGCTGTGGGCTGAGGGACAGGCGGCGCTGGGGGCGGCGGGGATGGTTCATCCAACTGGAGAGGTGGGACCTCCAGGGGAGTGGATAAAGGCGAAAGCGGGCGAAAACCGGGTGACTCAGCTACCGGGAAGGTCACTCGCTCCTCTGGTAACCCAAGTCGTTGTTTGAAGGGAGAGCCGCCAGCGCGTGTGAAGGGTATGGCGGCAAGCTGTGGCGGTATGGCTGTCTGAAATGCTTCAGGCGGCGGCAGGACTACGTGCCTTAGAGGCGGAAGGCCGGGGGTTATTGGTTGTCGGGCGGCCTCCAAGTTGACCGGCGGAGGTGCGGCCATCTCAAAGACGCTCTCTTCCAGCCTGCCATGTACTATGGGCACACAATGATGTGACCACAAGTGAGGTACAGACTCACCGTTGTCGCTGGACAGATTCTCTTCATGAGGGGGGAGCATCATGCGGTGCTCTCTATCACTTGCCGGATGGCCTTTACTGTACTGTCAATCCGCTCAGGTGTGATCCAGTAATGGATGACAGCGCGGAAACTACGCGCATCACGGACATCGAGTTTGATGTTGTACTCTCGTTCCAGAATATCGTAAAGCGCTGGGGCGTCAAGCGGCACAGACTCGTCCAGCGAGAAGAAGACCATATTTGTCTGCACTTGCTCCAGGTTGAGCTTGATGCCCTTGATTTGCGCGAGGCCCTCAGCCAGCCGGCGGGCGTTGGCATGATCCTCTCCCAGCCGGGTGGTCATCTTCTCAATGGCGATGATCCCCGCCGCCGCTAGAACGCCAGCCTGACGCATCCCGCCGCCTAACATTTTACGCACACGCCGCGCACGCGAGATGAACTCAGCGGAGCCGCACAACAGCGAGCCGACCGGCGCACACAGCCCCTTTGACAGGCAAAATGAAACAGAGTCTACCGGCCCAACAAGGTCTTTGATATCACAACCCAGAGCAGTAGCGGCATTCCATACGCGTGCACCGTCCAGATGAAGCAACAGTCCGTACTCGTCGCACAGTTCACGTACCGACTGGGTGTACTCCGCTGTAATCGGCAGGCCCCCTAAGTCTCCCTGCGTGTTCTCCAGTTCAACCAATCGTGTGATGGGACAGTGAACATCAGATGAGTCACGAATGGCCCGGCGGATGTCATCCAGCGCCAGTGTGCCGTCTGGCTGGATGGGGATGGTGTGTACATGGACTCCTCCCAGCGCCGATGCGCCGCCAACCTCCCATTTGAAGGTATGGGCGCTTTTCCCGACGATCATCTCGTCCCCTCGTCCACAGTGGGTCAGTATGGCGATGAGATTCCCCTGTGTACCGCTGGTGACAAACAGAGCGGCCTCTTTGCCCATCCGCTCGGCGGCTAGCGCCTCCAGCCGGTTGACGGTTGGATCGTCCCCATGCACATCGTCACCGACCTCGGCGTTAGCCATTGCTTCACGCATTTCTGGAGTAGGCCATGTTACCGTGTCACTGCGCAGATCAATCGAGTCCATAGGTTTTTCCTATCCTGTTGCTGATGGGTGAAAAAGGGCGGCTCTCAAGCCGCCCCCTCATGTACAGGTTACTCAGATGCTGTAAGATGTGCCTGCCTGACAGATGCAGGGCCGCTGATCAGTATTTCCGGACAATGTTACGGTAAACGGTCGGTTGGCGGGCCTGAAGTGTTTGGCGTTGTTCCCGATGTTTCTTGATCTCATCGAGGTCAATGCGAGCCACGCAGTAGCCCTCGACAAATTTGTCCTTCTTCTCTTTGTCTTTCTCCTTGTCTTTCTCTTTGTCCTTCTCTTTGTCGGCTTCTTCCTTTTCCTCAAGTTCACCCGGAAGTGAAGCCATGACCTTACCGCGCGGCCCCACGATCATACTCTCGCCCCCAAATTCAAGGGTTACATCCTCGCCCACGCGGTTAGCTCCTGCCACAAAGCAGGCATTCTCATAGGCGCGTGCCTTAATGAGAGTCTTCCACTCGTCTATCTCGGCCTTCTCCCAGCTTGCCAGCACGCAAAGGATGTCTGCCCCATCCAACACGAGACTGCGGGCTACCTCCGGGAAGGCTAAGTCCCAACCCAGCATGAGACCAATCGTCCCGATCTCCGTGTCGAAGACGGGGAGGCGATACCCCTCGCGGAAGGCCATACGCTCCTCGCCCTTAAGGTGGATTTTGTGGTAGTCGCCGATCAGTTCTCCGTCCGGGCCAACTAGGACTGCCGCATCATAGAGAATGCTTTCAACTTTCTCTTTAGCAACCATCCCAAAGCCGATATAGACACCAAGCTGTTGGGCGCGCTGGGCCATCAGGTTGACCGTCGGGCCGGGGATAAGTTGTGCTACCTGCGTGAACTTGACACCCAGCTCATAACCGCTGGTGACTAACTCGGGGAATAGAATCAGGTCAACCTTCTGCTGGCTGGCGATCTTGGTGACAAACTCGGACATCTTGACCAGGTTGTCTTCTACCTCGCCTAGCTTGGGTTTCATCTGGACGGTGGCGACGGTGATCTCGCGCATGAATGCTCCTTAAGATGTTTCCGCAAAAATCGTGTGAACTGTAGCTAAATCCAGCCCAACTGTCAAGCGGCAGATGACCTGCGCCATCTGCTAGCCTACCCTGAGCGGTGTGGTATACTGAGCCACACACAACGTACACAGGGAAGCCAGCATGTCGCCTGACCATGAATTCGCGTCAGAAGTAGTGATCTGCCCCCTCACTTTTCTGCAGACCTGCCAATCAGCCAAGGTTGTGATTGACTCACTGCTAGAGCAGGATTCTTCCGTACAGCGGCATATGGGGGAGCTGGGGATGTTTGGGGCGTTGGCTGTCCGGACTGCAATCCCCCTTTACTACCACTGGCTGACATCCGGCTATGGTGCTTTTTCAGGAGAACAGCCTGTCGGCTGGCTTTATCTGCGCGGATGGAATCAGATGCTCTACATCCAGACACTAGCCGTGCACCCTGACTGGCGGCACAAGGGGATCGGAACTGCTCTGATGCATTTTGCTGAACAGCAGGCCCGTGAGTTACACCGCCCATGGCTGGGACTCAGAGTGTCGCTCAAAAACCAGCCGGCCATACAACTGTATGAATCGCTGGGATACCGCCGGGGGCCTTGGCGTGTCATGCAGAGAGAAGAGATGCCGCCGGAGTGGCCTGAGTCCAGCCGCGCGGTTCAATTGCGCCCATTGGCGGGTTTGGCCGCCCTTCAAGCTTATAGCCGTTTCTCTCGCCTCGACCTGACAGCCGGGGATGCTTGGGCGGCTGAGGTACTGGACAACTTCGTAAAGGCAGACTTCCAGTGGTGGTCTTGCCGGCACTGGCTGGTTATATCTGAGGGTCAACCTGTTGCCTGTCTGAGCAGATGTAAAAGGGATTCGGGAGCAGATTTGCGGCTGGCAAGCGAGGCCGACTGGTGGGGAAGTCCGCAAGAGGTGGAGGCTATCCGTTTAGCCCTGCGCTCTTCTGATCGACTCTCACGCATCACTGTACAGACAGCCAGCAACGGACATCATGAGGTCTTATGCTCAAGGCTAGAGCCGCTAGGCTTTGTGGAGCGGCCAGCAACCACGGCCAGGATGGTCAAACACTTAGGGGACAACTAAGCTATCCAGCGGAGGTCAGACCCGAATGACAAACGAGGCGGTCTTCATTGGGATTGAGCTGGCTGGGGGGCGTTCTATCACTTACGCTGTCCTGAATGCCCGTTTGCAAATCGAAAAGAAGGGGGTCCTGCCGCTTGATGACCTGGTCGAGGCCATACTGACTTACCCGCTTGCTGTGTGTGCTGTCAACGCACCGATAGGACCTAGCCGGGGGTTGCTGTCTGATCCGAACATCCGCGAACGGCTCGGTCTAGACCCGGAACTTGCTACCTTTACCCAGCACCGAGTGTGTGAGTATGAACTCAAGCGGCGCGGTCTCAATATCTATAACACGCCATCCGATCCTCTTACAGCCCCTCATTGGATGCAGGTTGGCTGGCAACTCTACAATCGACTGCGCCGGGCCGGCTATGTTGAGTATCCCCGCTCCGGCACACGCCGCATGCTCGAAACATACCCCCCGGCGGCGTTCGCAACCTTTGCCGGACGGCGGCCTTATAGCAAGCGGAGCGTAGAAGGACGCCTGCAACGTCAGATCATCTTAGATGAGGCGGGCGTCAAAGTGCCTAATGCGATGAATTTCCTTGAGGAGTGGACTCGTCATCGGATTATGACAGGCCAGCTTAATGTTGACCGCACTGATCAGTTGTTTGCCCCCAATACGCTGGATGCGCTGATAGCCGCCTATACGGCCTATCTGGTTGAGAATGAACCACTGCGCACCATTGCAATTGGCGATGTTCTTGAGGGGCAGATCGTACTGCCAGCCGGCGAGCTGAAGGACTCGTATTGAGCAGAGGCTGGCTTCCTTTAACTGCGCCCCAGCCCCAAAAAACCGCGCCATACACTGCGTGCCTCTTCGACAGTTACAAAGGACTTGGGGTCAGCCTCCTGTGCGATCTTCACAATAGCTGGAACATCCCTCCGCCGAACCACAGCCCAGATTAACCCTACCGTCCCCGACGATCCCTCGCCCGATGTGCGTGTCGCTCCGAAGCCTGCGGCGCGGATAGCTTGTGCTATCTGCAATGATTTGCCTAGAGAGACAATGTTGACTGTGGCAAAACCCGCCCCTACCCGTTCTTCGATCAGCATACCCGCCCATGTGCCAGCGGAGAATCCGAGACAATAAGCGCCTAGATTCCACAAGTTGCTGAGATCACGTGCTACCTGCCCAAACGTCAGGGCGAAGGTAAGCGCTTCAACAAAAGCCAGCAGGGCTACCAATATCCTGTTTGATCGCCCCATGATCAGCAGACGAACGGTTGATATAGAGATGCTCAAGACCCGTACAACAAAAATGATCAGTGCACTAATAACGACATTATCCGACAGCATTTTTCAACATCCCCGATAAGAGTGTTTCCCTGCCATGAAACCAAAGGCCGGGTAACCTGCATACCCGGCTCAGGTAGGCTGACTGACGCAAGCAGAGTTATCTACCCATGGCGGCGCATGAAGCGCCCGATTCGCTCTAGGGCCTGCTCGATCTTTTCATAGGCAGTAGCATAAGAGCAACGTACAAAGCCAACCCCGCTTGGGCCAAAAGCCCGCCCCGGTATGACCGCTACACATTCCTCTTGAAGGAGCTTCTCGGCAAAGGTTTCATCGTCCATGCCGGAAGCCGCGACAGAAGGGAAGGCATAGAAAGCGCCATGCGGGTCAAAGGTTTGTAACCCAAGCTGATTCAGACCGTCAACGATGAGACGGCGGCGGCGATTATACTCGGCCCTCATCTCTTCTACAAATGGCTGTCCGGCCTCCAAAGCGGCCAGCGCGGCAACCTGTGCTGTGGTCGGTGCCGACATGATCGTGTACTGGTGTATCTTACGCATGGCGGCTAGTAAGTCAGGCGGGGCGGCGGCATAGCCGATGCGCCAGCCCGTCATGGCATAGTCTTTAGAGAATCCGCCCAGTGTGATTGTCCGCTCACGCATCCCCGGCAGGCTGGCAAAGCAGATGTGCTCTACGCCGTAAACGAGCTGATCGTAAATCTCGTCAGAGATTACTACCAGATCATGTTTCTCGGCCACGCCGGCTGCTTCCAGCAGGCGCTCGCGGCTCATGACTGCCCCTGTAGGGTTGTTAGGATAACCAATGAGGATACCCTTAGTCCTAGGCGTGACAGCCGATTCAATAGCCGAGCCGGTCACCTGGAAACCATCCTGTACGTGAGTTGGCACAGTGACAGGTACTCCGCCTGCCAGTGCAACCTCCGGGGTATAAGATACAAAACATGGCTCTGGCACGATGAACTCATCACCCGGATCAATCACGGCGTTGAGTGCCAGATACAGTGCCTCTGATACCCCAACTGTGATGACGATCTCGTGCTCAGGATCGTAGCTGACCCCGTACAGCCGCTCAAGATGGGCGCTGATGGCCTGTCGAAGCTCGAAGATACCGGAGTTTGAAGTGTAGTGAGTATCCCCTCTCTGTAGGGAGGCAATGCCAGCCCGCAGGATAGGCTCAGGTGTGACAAAATCCGGCTCGCCAATGCCCAACGAGATCACGTCGCTCATGGTGGCGGCGATGTCAAAGAACTTACGGATGCCAGAGGGGGGAATGCTCTGTACGCGGCGCGATACAAAGTCACGCATAGGCGCTCTCCTTAGCCGAAATCAATAGAGGACTCATCGCCGACGTTGAGGGTCATATAACGCCCTGTGACCCTTGCCTCACGCCCGATCAGTGACTGATCCATGATAATGTTGCGAACTGATGCGCCATCTTCGATAATCGCATCCCGGATGACGCTATGGCTGATGTGGCACTCCGCTCCTACTGTCACGTAGGGGCCGATGACAGCCTGATCGAAGCGAGCCGCCGGGTGAATGTTGACAGGCGGGATGACCAATACACCCGGCTGTTTGACTGTCGAACTGTTGTCGTGGCCGTGCTCCAGCAGGTAGCGGTTGGTTTCGAGAACCGTTTCCGGCTTGCCGCAGTCGAGCCACACATCTACCGGTTGCGTTCGGAATACCGCCCCCTGCTCGATCATGATCTGGAAGGCGTCGGCGATATAGTATTCGCCTTTTGTCATCCGGCCCGTTGACATCTGGGTTTCGATGGCTCGGAGCATCCTCTCAGCCTCACGGATGTAATACAGGCCGATAATGACATTCTTGTTATCCATCCCTTCCGGTTTTTCAACAAAGCGGGTAACCCGCCCTGTCGAGTCCACCTCAACAACACCGAATCGCCGAGGGTCTTCGACCTGCTTGACAAAGGCCAGTGCATCAGCATCGGTGGTGTGGATCGCGCTCAGATCGGCGTAGAACAGTGTGTCGGCAAAAACGAGAATGGTCGGCCCTTCAAGGTGTTCACGTGCCAGATAGATGGCAGGTGACTGACCGGTCAGCTCCTTTTGCACCACATAGGCCGCCTTGATAGGGTAGTGAGCTGAGATGTATTCCTCTATCTGATCGCCGAGGTGGCCGACAATAAAGATGTACTCCTCTGGTTCCAGCACAGCCAACGCATCCAGCAGATGCTTGAGCATCGGAGCACCAGCAACAGTGATGAGCGGCTTGGGGCGGCTGAAGGTATGAGGGCGCAGCCGTTTGCCATAGCCTGCCATTGGGATAATGACTTTCATACCTTTTCATGCTCTCCTGGTAGCTTGAGCCAGACAGAATGGTATAATGTGCTCAACGCTTTGCTGACCTTACTCAACAGAGAGGCCTTTTCATTGATGGCAGAAAGCTTGACCGGCGTTGAGCAGGTGATCAAGCAGTTGACAGGACATCCCCCCAGAATACTCTTTGTTCTGGCGGGGCCGTCTGGTGTCGGTAAGAATACCATTATCAGGAAGCTGCTGGCAAACCACGCTGGCCAGATGGAACGTGTCCGCACCTATACGACCCGCAGTCCCCGTGAAGATGAGGTAGAGGGTGAGCAGTATCACTTTGTCTCACCAGAGCAATTTAGAGAACTGGCGCTTGCAGGCAGGCTGATGGAAGCAGACCGGGACAGCGTAGGCCATGATGTCTATGGGTTAGGACATGTTTACAGTATGCCCAGTGACCTGTTCGAGGAAATACCACCGGATAAGCATCTGGTCATTGCGGAAGTAGATATTCATGGGATGCGGCGGATCAAGGAACGCTACCCTGACAGTGTAACTATCTTTGTCACCGCCCCGCCCCTAGATTTGCTCCAACGCATCCGTGTGCGGCGTGACAGCGAGATGGATGCTGAAGCCTTATCCAAACGGATGCAAACCGCTCAGGAACAAATCCAGGCCGCCAAGGAGTTCGACTACGTGATCTTCAACCAGGAGGATCAGCTAGACGAAACAATTCAGGCCATTGAGGCCATTATTCTGGCTGAACGGGAGCGCGTGCGTCCGGGCTTCAACCTTGAGGCAACCGTGCCTGAAGAAGCTTTTCTCCTGTCTCTAAAATAGCGGAGCCTCTTCCTTCCCTGAGAGTACTCCTACCATGAGACCTCTGGCGGGTTATGGCAGTCATTGAGTCTGATCCAATCACCCTAGAAATATTTAAACACCTGTTTGCCTCAGTGGCTGAGGAAATGGGCGTTACGCTGGGGCGGACAGCCTATTCGCCCAATATCAAAGAGCGTCGTGACTATTCGTGCGCCGTCTTCTTAGGGGATGGCAGGATGCTGGCCCAAGCCGCTCATATCCCCGTACATCTGGGGGCGATGCCTGCCTCAGTGCAGACGGCTATTCAGTGTTGTGCCCCTTTTGCGCCCGGTGACCTCGTTGCACTCAACAACCCCTATATGGGCGGCACCCATCTGCCGGACATCACACTTGTCTCTCCTGTGTTCCTTCCTGCTGGAGAGTTACCTTCATCGAGGAGTGCTGTTCCAGATGAGCCTCTTTTCTTTGTGGCGTCGCGGGCGCATCATGCCGACATAGGCGGCATGACCCCCGGCTCGATGCCAGTTGCTACTGAACTCTATCAGGAGGGGTTGATCATCCCCCCTATCAAGCTGGTGGAGGCAGGGCATGTCAATCAGGCGGCCCTTGATCTGATCGTGAGCAACTCGCGTACTCCCGCTGAGCGGCGCGGCGACTTGGCCGCCCAGCGGGCGGCACATGAGGTTGGAACACGGCGGCTGTTGGAGATCATAGCCCATTATGGATTGGAGGAGGTTAATCGGCAGGCCCATGTCTTACTCGCTTATGCCGAGCGGTTGACCCGTGCCATGTTGTCTGAACTCCCAGAAGGGGTCTACACCTTCGAGGATGTGCTGGATGACGACGGCATCTCGCCTGACCCAATCCCAATTCGGGTAAAAATCTCCATTCGCGGGGGTGAGATGGTAATTGATTTCACTGGCTCAGCCCCGGCGGTTACTGGTTCGGTCAACGCTGTGAGTGCCATTGTCCATTCAGCGGTAGGATATGTTATCCGATGTGTTGTAGGCGCGAGCCTGCCTGCCAATCAGGGAGTTTTCGCTCCTCTCCATGTCATAGTGCCGCCTGACAGCGTGCTCGACGCCGGTCCACCGCATGCGGTCGCGGGGGGGAACGTAGAGACCTCCATGCGCATTGTGGATGTCTTGTACGGGGCGCTGGCAAAGGCCATGCCGGGCCGTATTCCGGCGGCCAGCCAGGGGACGATGAACAATCTCTCGTTTGGCGGCGTTGATCCGCGCACAGGCCGTCCCTTTGCTTACTATGAAACAATTGGCGGCGGAGGCGGTGCAGGCCCTCACACCGACGGCCTCAGCGGACGGCATGCCCACATGACCAATACCCTCAACACACCGGTCGAAGCACTTGAGTTTGCATTGCCTATCCGCGTTCGGCGCTATGCCCTGCGGCGCGGATCAGGCGGCGCAGGAAAGCATCGCGGCGGTGACGGACTGATCCGTGAGATCGAGTTCCTCACACCCGCTCATGTCACGATCCTTTCAGAAAGGCGCAGGCGGGGGCCTTATGGGCTGGCGGGTGGTCTGCCGGGCAAGCCTGGGCGGAATCTCCTGTTCCGGGCAGACGGCTCGCCGGCGCAGGAATTGCCTGGAAAAGTCACTTTCGATGTCGCCGCCGGCGACCTGTTGAGCATCCAAACGCCCGGCGGCGGGGGGTGGGGCATCCCACAGACAGGAGAACCTGAACATGGCCGCGATTCACATTCGTAATGCCGAGATCATCACGCTGGATGAGCAGGGGACGATCTATCACAACGCTGATCTGGTAGTCCGTGATGGACGCATTGTTTCTCTCGGTACTGCGCCTCAGGACCTCCGGGCTGATGAAGTAGTGGATGGTCACGGGCGGGCTGTCCTGCCGGGGCTGGTCAACAGCCACTGTCATAGCCCGATGACCTTTGAGCGCGGCTGGGCTGAAGACCTGCCTTTTGATCGCTGGCTGAATGAGAAAATCTGGGTGGCCGAGAGCGCCCTGACCCCCGATGATGTTTACTGGGGAGCCGCGCTGGCCGCCTGCGAGATGATCCGTTGTGGGACGGCGGCTTTCAACGATCACTACTTCTACATGGATCGGGTGGCTGAGGTGGCTTCGCAGAGCGGGATGAAGGCCGCGCTGACTTGGTGTGTGTTTGGCATCGGGCAGGAAGCAGAAGTAGGGCCGGGGCTGGATGGAACGGTAGAATGGATTAAGGAGACGCATCAAAGCAGTGGCGGACGTATCAGGACATTTCTTGGCCCTCATTCCCCTTACATCTGCCCCCCTGAGTTTTTGACTCGTGTCGTTGAGATCGCGCATGAGACGGGGCAGGGCATCCACCTGCATCTGTCCGAGAGCCAGGATCAAGTTGATCAGTCACTAGCCAGATATGGTTTGCGTCCAGTACAACATGTCAACGGCTTGGGAGTATTCGATGTGCCGGGTGGATGTGTGGCGGCCCATTGCCTGTATATAGACCGGGAGGATACAGCCATCCTTGCCGAGAAGGGAGTGCATGTGCCGCACTGTCCTATTACCTACATGAAGCTGGCTATGCCGTTCCCGCCGCTTAAGGACAGGCTGGAGGCAGGGGTAAGAGTGTGTCTGGGGACAGACGGCCCTGCCTCCAATGCGGATATGGATATGTTTGCCGCCATCCGGCAGACGGCTCTGATCCACAAATATCAACTGGCCGACCCCCAGGCGATCCCTGGCGATACTGCACTGCGTATGGCAACCCAATATGGGGCGCGGGCATTAGGCTTTGAGGGGACAGGGATGCTGAAGGTCGGATCGCCTGCCGATCTTATTCTTGTCAACCTTGATGTCCCGCATATGCGCCCTATGCATGATCTGATTGCCAATCTGGTTCACTCGGCTAAGGGGGCAGATGTAACCGATGTCATGGTGGATGGCCGGTGGCTGATGCGTAAGCGCGAGCTGGTTACCCTTGATGAGGAGCGGATTCTGTACGAGGCGGATAAACGTGCCCGTGCGATGGTTCAGCGCGGAATGACCCAATTGCGGGAGTACAAGGGCTGAGATCATCTGCCTCAGCGAGATGGGTTGGTCCACTCGCGCCATGCTAAAGTCCACATACAGGAGAGAAAGGCTGTTGCTGTCCCCCCGATGACCCATAGACCAAGGCGTAACGGGAGGCAGATCAGGGTGATCAGTCCTACCACAGCCAACAGCAGATTCAGAAGGAGCTGAGTGCCCAGATCGATCAGTGTGAGGGTGACAACCGGCAAAGGGTACTTTCGTACAATCTGCCAGCCTCGGCGGAACGAGGCAGTGGCGTTGGCTTCTTCCAACATACAGGCACGGTAGGCAAGCACCTGTATAAATCCAAGCCCCAGTGAGAGTGCCAAGGAGGGAAGCAGGATCACTGCCAATGTGGCGGACAGCGTGGTATTGCTCAGTACAGCGTCTTGCGCCCCCGTGAGACTGGACGGGACCCCCGTCCGGCTGAAGAACCTCCCTATCAGAATGGTGGCAATGATCAGCCCCACTAGGAGCGGGATCGGCGGAATGGAAGCCACCAGTACCAGTTCCAGCCCCCTGTGCCACCCCGCCCGCAATGCCTCGCGGATGTTGGTGCTCTTCCCTCCTTCAATCCGGTCGGCAGAGGCGATCAGCCCTCCGCTTGCTATCAGGGCAACAATAGCGGTCGCTATCAGGAGGAACAGCCCTACACTGGCTACTCCCAACAGAACGATAACACCTGCTACCAGCAATGTCATCAGCTCGACTCCTCCCATAACGGGAGTTGAGGCCGCCGGATGCTCCCCGGCTGTCAACAGCGATTCAGGGGGCGGTAGTGTCAGCCAGTCAGATAGAGAGGGCAACTCAACGTACCGGCTTAGGAATAGTTCAAAGACACTGCCGCTTCCGCTGAGAAGCGTGACCAGCGTTCCCAGCACAATCATAAACTTATTGTCCCAGACAACACGCCAAGCCCGGCCAAACAGATGTCTGTAGTTCAATGGTTTACCTCATGTATTGGCCACACTCTATGGCCCCCATTGTAGTTGAGCGGTAGAGGGGTGCAATTGCCTGACTGCATCCCTCGTAAAAACATTACGCTCTGATCGTTTGATTGTGACATTAGTCACTATTAGCTTGCAGATGGTCAGATTACTCTACTAAACAAGGGTTTTCTATGTCGCGGTCATACTAGGCAAATCATTCCCTGTCCAGAAAACAGGAGGGTGAGTTGTCTGGGTTTTCTCGTCAATTGCCCCAGTTAACAGAGTTGCAGAGTTGCTTGATCCCTCAGCTTCGCAAAAAGAGAATTGTGCCAGTATCAGTTATGAACTGACCTGCTGTTGTGCTGGGGAGCGGGTGAGTTCATCTGAGTTGTGTGAGTGAAAGGAGGCTTCCGTCATGCGAAATGGTTCAAAAGGGAACACCTTTTATGACCGGCTAGTTGCGGCCACGCCCGGAGGCGAGCTATTAGCCAGTTGCATTCAGTGTGGCACATGCGGAGGTTCATGCCCGTCAGGGCCGGACATGGACTCGACACCGCGCCGCATTTTTGCAATGGTAATGGCCGGGATGGAGGATGAGGTTCTCAGCAGTAATACGCCGTGGTATTGCGTCTCTTGTTATTTGTGTACTGTGCGGTGCCCCAAAGAAATCCCCATTACCAACCTGATGTACACACTCAAGCGGATGGCGATTGCCAAGGGGCATTACCATAAAGACGCCCATGTGGATTGGTCTAACAGTTTCATTGGCTTTATTGAGCAGAACGGGCGTGCATTTGAACTTGGGATCATGACCCGCTTTGGCCTGTTGCATAAGCCGCTCAACATGGTCAAACAGAGCAGTATGGGCCTGCAAATGATGGCAAAGGGCCGTCTCTCCATGAAACCTGAGCGCATTCGGAATATGCCGCAGTTAACCGCCATCCTGAATGAGGCTAAACGAATCGCCGCACAAGAGGAGGTACTGTGACGTGAGCGAGGAGAAACTTCATTACGCCTACTATCCCGGCTGTTCCATGTCAACATCTGCTCATGCTTATGGAAGTTCGATTAAGCATGTCAATCAGGCGCTTGGCCTTGAATTTGAGGAGATCGAAGATTGGAACTGCTGTGGTGCATCTGAGTATATCAGCGTTAACGCTTTGCCAGCTTATAGCCTGATTGCACGCAATCTCTCCCTGGCGGCCCAGACGAATACACATGAGCTGGTTGCGCCGTGCAGTATGTGCTACCTGAACCTGCACAAAGTTGAGGGGTACATGCGGAAATACCCCGACCTCAATGAAAAGGTCAATCAGGCATTAGCCGCAGGCGGACTGCACTATAAGCCGGGCACCATGCATGTCCGTCATCTGCTGGATGTGATTGTTGAGGATGTAGGGTACGATGCAGTAGCCCAACGGGTAACGAAGCCCCTCTATGGGTTGCGGGTAGCCCCTTACTATGGTTGTCTGATCACGCGCCCTGAATCGGAATATAACCCGGAATATCCCACCCACCTCGATGAGTTGATGCGGAGGCTGGGCGCGACCGTGATTGATTTCCCGCTCAAGACACACTGCTGTGGCGGTCATATGACGCAAATCAGCGAAGAGACTGCCTATGAGCTGATGCGGCGCATTCTGCATAATGCTGATGAGTATAAGGCCGACTTGATTGTCACCCTGTGCCCTATGTGTCAGCTTAACCTCGATGCCTTCCAGCCTCAGGTCAACCAGATGTTTGGCACGAATTTCCACATGCCCGTCCTGTTCTTCACTCAGTTGATGGGGTTGGCCTTCGGCTTTAGCCAGAATCAGCTAGGCATTGGGAGTGAGATCGTCTCGGCAAGTGCCGCGCTCCGCAGGATCAGCGAACAGCCGGCAGAGCCGGAACAGCGTGCTCCTAAGAAGCGTGATAAGAATGCCCTGCCGATGCCGCCGGCACTCTGAGCGATGTGTGAAAGGACTTTGGCACTATGACCGAAGAGAGAGTAGGAGTATACGTTTGTCACTGTGGCCATAATATTGCGGGCACAGTGGATGTTGAGTCAGTCAGCAGGTGGACGGCTGATCTGCCCAATGTAGTGGTGTCGCGTGATTACAAGTTTATGTGCTCCAGCCTTGGGCAGGAGCTAGTTGAAAAGGACATCAAGGAACTTGGCCTGACCCGTGTGGTTGTGGCGGCTTGCTCGCCCCACATGCACGAGCCGACCTTCCGGAAGGCCTGTGCGCGTGCCGGCTTGAATCCCTATTTGTTTGAGATGGCGAACATCCGCGAGCATGCTAGCTGGGTTCACCCGTACGACAAGGATGCCGCTACTGACAAGGCTAAGGCAGAAGTAGCTGGAGCAGTGCGCCGTGTTCAGGAGCTGAAACCGCTAGAACCGTTCATTGCCCAGATTGCTGAGCCTACGCTGGTGGTGGGCGGTGGGATAGCCGGCATCAACGTTGCGCTGGAGATCGCCAATGCCGGGCATCCGGTTTATCTGGTCGAGCGCGAACCAAGCATCGGCGGTCATATGGCCCAGTTCGACAAGACCTTCCCCACGCTGGACTGCTCAGCCTGCATCCTCACCCCTAAGATGTTTGAGGTAGGGAATCATCCGAACGTCACAATGCTGACCTACTCTGAGGTAGAGGAAGTCAAGGGATATGTCGGCAACTTCGACGTCCGGATTCGCAAGCGGGCACGCAAGGTCAATACAGACCTGTGTACCGGTTGCGGCGAATGCTGGTCTCGTTGTCCTGCGAAGGTTGTAGACACGGTTTATGAGGCTGGCTTGGGGTATCGTACGGCCATTTACCGGCCTTTCCCGCAGGCCGTCCCCAAATATCCTGTGATTGATACGGAGAGCTGTATCTACTTCCAGAAGGGGACATGTAAGGCTTGCCAGAAGTTCTGCCCCACAGGCGCCATTGACTTTGAGCAAGAGGATGAGATCCTCACCATTCACGTGGGCAACATCGTGCTGGCCACAGGCTTTGAGCTGTTCGACGCACGGCGCATCCCGCAGTATGGCTACGGGCGGCTGGCCAATGTGTTCAGCAGTCTCGAATTTGAGCGTATGACCAATGCCTCTGGGCCGACTAACGGCAAGGTTGTTTTGCGTGACGGCGTTACTGAGCCAAAGAGCGTGGCCATTATCCACTGCGTCGGTAGCCGTGATAAGAATTACAACCCCCACTGCTCGGCCATTTGCTGTATGGCGGCGCTCAAATTTGCACACCTCGTCAAAGAGAAGACCGATGCAGAGGTGTACGACTTCTATATTGACATGCGTACCATCTCTAAGGACTACGAGGAGTTCTACGATCGGCTTCTAAACGAGGGGACGCACTTCATTCGCGGGCGCGTGGCTGAAGTCACCGATGCGGCACGTCTGCCCGGTGAAGAAGGCAAGCTGATCGTCCAGGTCGAGGATACGCTGATTGGGAAACAGCGCCGTATTCCGGTAGATATGGTGATCCTGATGTCAGGCCTTGAGCCACAGCGTGATGCCAAGGAAATCGCGCATCTGTTCGGGATTGGTTGCTCTGAGGCCGGCTTCTTCATCGAACGGCATCCCAAGCTGGACCCCATTGCTACCATGACCGATGGTATTTTCATCGCCGGTGCGTGCCAAGGAGCTAAGGACATTCCAACCAGTGTAGCGCAAGGAGCGGCGGCGGCGGCCCGTGTGCTGGCGCTGATCAGTCAGGGTGAGATCGAGATTGAGCCAATCCGTGCTCAAATTGATGAGGAGCGTTGCTCTGGTTGTCGTATCTGCAATAACCTGTGCCCGTACAGTGCCATTGAGTACATTGAGGAAAAGGGTGTCAGCCGGGTGAATCCGGCCCTCTGCAAGGGGTGCGGTACCTGTGTGGCCGCCTGTCCAAGTCAAGTGATCGAAGGGCAACACTTTACCTTCGGTTCCTTGATGGCTCAGATCGAAGGCGTGCTGTGGGACAGACGTCCTGACGGCGGCACCACTGTCTATACTCAAGCGGAACCGGTCGCGGCTGAATAGAGAGGGAGTTAACCATGCCCGAACAGGACTTCAATCAATACAATCCCGCGTGGGGCGACCGACACCCTGTGATTGTCGGTTTTCTGTGTAACTGGTGTTCGTATCGCGCCGCAGATTTGGCCGGGATCAGCCGTTTTACTTATCCGGCTACTCTGCGTGATATTCGCATCATGTGCACCGGACGGCTTGACCCTACCTTTGTGCTGAAGGCGTTGCGGGAGGGTGCTGACGGTGTGCTGGTGATGGGTTGTCACCCCGGCCAGTGTCACTACGAGTCAGGCAACTATAAGGCTATGCGCCGAATGGCACTCCTGCGCCGCACGCTCGCCCAGTTGGGCGTCCACCCTGATCGCGTGCAGTTGGGGTGGGCCTCAGCCGCTCAGGGTAATATCTTCACTGAGACAGTTACCCGGATGACTGAGGCTATCGCGCGGCTTGGCCCTCTACAATGGAATGACACTATCAACGATCTGGCTCCGCGCACCCCTGCGTTGCCTGAAATGGAGGAGGTCGCTCATGGCTAAACCCAAGCTTGGCATCTACTGGGCCGCCTCATGCGGCGGCTGTGAGATCGCTGTGTTGGCAGTCCATGAGAAGATATTGGATGTGGCCAATGCTTTCGATATTGTATTCTGGCCGTGCGTGATGGACTTTAAAAAGAAGGATGTCGAAGCTCTAGCCGACGGCGAAATTGATGTGTGCCTGTTTAACGGCGCGATTCGCACCGATGAGAACGAGGAGATGGCTCATCTCTTGCGGCGCAAGAGCAAAGTGTTGGTGGCTTACGGAAGCTGTGCCTACGAGGGATGCATACCCGGTCTAGCGAACTTCACCGACCGCAAACACATGATGCAGTATATCTATCATGATGCTCCCTCTATGGATAACCCGGAGGGGGTCGAGCCGCAAACAAGAATACCAGTGCCTGAGGGTGAGCTGACCCTGCCTGCCTTCTGGAATACTGTCCGTGCACTTGATCAGGTGGTGCCGGTAGATTACTACCTGCCCGGTTGCCCGCCAGAGGCGAAGTGGACGCTGGCGGCTGTTGAGGCCATCTTGAGCGGCCAGCTTCCGCCGCGCGGCTCAGTCATTGGCCTCAATGTGACAGTCTGCGACGAATGCCCGCGCACCAAGTCGGAGAAGAAGATCAAGCGTTTCTATCGGCCCTACGAGATCATTCCCGATGAGACAACCTGTCTGTTGGAACAGGGGCTGTTCTGCGCTGGAATCGCCACACGGGGCGGTTGTGGAGCGCTGTGTCCTCAGGCCAATCGGGGCTGTGAGGGATGCTATGGACCCAACGAAGGTGTGATAGACGCTGGAGCAAAGCTGATCGGGGCACTGGCCTCGGTGATTGATGCCGAGAAACCAGAAGAGATTGATGCCATCCTTGATACGTTGCCCGATCCGGCGGGTTACTTCTACCGCTTTAGTTTGGCCAGTTCTTTACTGCGCCGCACACGGCTGTCGCAGGAAAACGGAAGCCCGACAGCTCAGCCGGTAGAGGAAACACCCCGCCTCGACCCCAACCTGGCTATTTAGGAGGCGATGATGACCCAAAGAATCACGATTGACCCAATCACACGCCTCGAAGGTCATGGCAAGATCGAGATTTTCCTAGACGATGCAGGCGAGGTTGCTAACACCTACTTCCAGATACCGGAACTACGCGGCTTTGAGGTCTTTTGCCTTGGGCGGCCTGCGGAAGACATGCCGCGTCTCACCAACCGCATTTGCGGCGTCTGTCCTGAAGCGCATCACATGGCCGCCGCCAAGGCGCTTGACATGCTGTTCCATGTTGATCCGCCTCCAGCCGCCAAGAAACTGCGCGAGTTGTTCTACAGCGCCTTCTACTGCACCGACCATACGACCCACTTTTACGCTCTCGGCGGCCCTGACTTCGTAGTAGGGCCGGACGCCCCGGCGGCCCAGCGCAACATCTTGGGGGTGATCGGCAAGGTAGGAGTAGAGGCCGGGCTAAAGGTCATCAATACCCGCAAGAACAACCATGAGGTCATCAAGATCATTGGCGGGCGGGCTATTCACCCGGCCTGCGGTTTGCCGGGGGGGATGACTAAAGCCATCAACGAGGAAGAGCGCCAGTTCATTGAGCAGGTGGCGCGGGCCAATGTTGAGTTCGCCCTGTGGTCGCTGGAGCTGTTCGACAGCATCGTGTTAAAGAACAGCGCCTACGTAGACCTGATCCTCAGTGATGCGTATACCCAGAAGGTCTACTACATGGGCCTTGTGGACGAGAACAACCATGTCAACTTCTATGACGGCAAGATACGTGTTGTAGACCCGGACGGCGTGGAGTTTGTTAAGTACGCACCTGCCGAGTACCTCGATCACATTGCTGAACATGTTGAGCCGTACAGCTATCTCAAGTTCCCATACCTGAAGAAGGTAGGCTGGAAGGGACTGGTGGACGGCAAAGATTCCGGCATGTATGCCTGCACGCCAATGAGCCGTCTCAATGCGGCTGACGGCATGGCTACCCCGCGTGCCCAGGAAGCCTATGAGAAGCTCTTTGCCACGCTGGGTGGTAAGCCGGTGCATCATACGCTGGCTATCCACTGGGCGCGTCTGGTGGAACTGCTCTATGCCGCTGAACGGATGCTTGAGCTGGCTGTCGATCCGGAAATCACCGACCCGAACGTGAGAACTATCCCGACTGAGACGCCCACATGGGGTGTTGGCACAGTCGAGGCGCCGCGCGGCACGTTGACGCATCACTACGAGACTGATGAGCGGGGCATCCTGACACGGGTCAACCTGATCGTGGGGACAACCAACAACACGGCGCCCATCACCCTCAGCATCAAGAAGGCGGCTAAGGCCATGATTCATGGGGGCGTGGTCAATGATGGCATTCTGAACATGGTCGAGATGGCTTTCCGAAGCTATGACCCCTGCTTCAGTTGTTCCACACACTCACTGCCCGGCCAGATGCCGCTTGAGGTGAACATCTATGATGCCAAGGGGAACATCATTGACCGGCGTCTGCAGAATATCACGTCTTAGGCTCGGCAGTGGATTGCTTCCTTCAGGGGCGGTGCGTACCGCCCCTGAAATAAACTTGGTGTCATTGGCAAATGAAAACACTGGTGATCGGACTGGGAAACCCTGCCTTGACCGATGATGGAGCAGGCATTTATGCCGCGCAGGCGGTGCGCAAGGCTTTGCCAACTGAGGCAGATGTGGATGTGATCGAGCTTTCAGTGGGCGGGCTGGCGCTGATGGAAGCCATGAGCGGCTATGGGCGGGTCATTCTGCTCGATGCCCTATGGGCACCTGAAGATCAGGTGGGGCAAGTGGTGCAGTTTGATGCAGGTTACTTACCTGCTACCTTGAACACAGCCAGCACCCATGACGTTGATCTGCCTACTGCTCTGCATGTGGGGCGGCGGTTGGGAGTGCCTCTGCCTCTCGACGAGGACATTCACATTGTTGCCATTACCGCACACGAGGTGCTGACTTTTGGCGAGAGGCCAACCCCCGCCGTGCTCGCCGCGATCCCCGAAGCGGCGGCTAGGGTGTTAGCCCTGCTGGGATATACTGATGTCATGATACCGGAATATGCTGGAGGGAATATAGATGATCTCCCCTGAGACACTGCGCCGCTTCTCTTTATTTGCAGGAATAGACCCGGCCATGTTGAAGGAAGTAGCCATGGCCGGCGAGGAAGTTACCTATGCCGCCGGTGAGTGGATATTCCAGGAGGGTGATGAGGCTGAGGCCCTCTATCTTGTCCTGAGCGGCAAGCTCGATCTGAAAATTGCACTGGGGGGTGGGGAACATCCCAAGTACGCCGATGTGTGTAGCCTTGTGGAGGGAGAGGCCGCCGGTATGGCCGCGCTGATAGAGCCTCATGCCTATACCCTGAGCGCTGTTGCCGCCAGTGATGTCAAGCTGGCCCGGCTGGATGGAGCAAGCCTCCGTGAACTAATGGACAAGAATCATGAGTTTGGCTATAAGATGATGAGCCGCGTGGCTCAGGTGATGAGTGGCCGGCTCAACAACCTGCGCGTCCAGCTTGTCAGCCTGGCTGGTGACTGACTCCCTTCAATAACTTGAGTGGTCCGAAAGAGAGGGCGGGAATTGCAACTCCCGCCCTTTTTTGCTTGTTTGCTCTCTTCAGGTGGACAGGCCTGTCTGACGTTTGGCTGACAATTGCCTGACAGGGCCGAACTGCCCCTTGACGAAACTATGGTGGTCAAGTTAGAGTTCCCAACATGGGGGGAGGTTAACATATGGCGGAGGTTGCTTCTATCCCGTTTGAACGTTCCCGGCGGCTACGTTTTGATTGGCTGGCCTCGGTGCTGTTCCGTCCACGCCGGACATTTGCCGAGATCGCCGCTGAGCCGCGCGGGGTATGGCTCACGCCATTGCTGGTCCTGAGTGCCACAGGTTTGATCCATGCAATTGTTGCTGGAGTGTTCAAGCAGGCCGCCGCTCAGAGTGGAGGGATGAGTCTGCCGCCCGGATTCGAGTATTACACTCCTGAGCAACAGGCACAGTTCCAGCAGGCGATGGCCGCTACATCCGGCCCTGTGTTCGTTTATGTGTTTCCAGCTATTCTCTCGATTCTGGGTGTGTGGGTAGGCTGGCTGATCGTGAGCGGCCTGCTCCATCTTGTTTTTACCCTGCTGGGTGGTCGCAGTAGTACCTCTCTGGCGTCTAATCTGGTGGCTTGGGGAGGACTGCCTTTGGCTTTGCGGGATGGCGTGCGTATTGTGGCCATGCTGGTCTCCCGCCAACTGATCACCCATCCCGGCCTGTCGGGGTTTGTCCCTGCTGACGACGGTGGTCTCAGCATCTACCTCACTCAATTGCTTGGTCTAATTGACCTCTATGTGATCTGGCATCTTGTGTTGCTGGTCATTGGCGCGCGTGCCGGGACTGGCCTTGCTCCTCTCAAGGCTTGGGCTGGTCCATTGATCACCCTGTTGGTTGTACTGCTTCTTCAGGCGTTCTTTGGATTTCTTTCTGTTCAGTTGGGTAACCTGAACACTATCCGCCCGTTCCTCTTCTGATATGCTATGAACGAACCCTTTATTCAGGTCATGGGATTACGGAAGACCTATGTCCTTGGCTCAGTGGTAGTCAAGGCGCTGGATGGGGTTAATCTGACTATCGAGCAGAATACCCTCTCTGTTGTGATGGGGCCTTCTGGTTCAGGTAAGAGTACTTTGCTGTACCTGTTAGGGGGGCTGGACAGGCCCACTTCGGGCAGTATTCAGGTCGGCGGGCAGATCATCGAGACGATGGATGAGAACGCGCTGGCGATCTACCGCCGTCATATGGTTGGGTTCATTTTCCAATCCTTTAACTTGATCCCGACCATGACCGCGCTGGAGAATGTTGCCTTTCCCATGCGTTTTGCACGCGTTTCGCGCCGTGAACGAGTGGCACGTGCAATGGACTTATTGCAGAAGGTCGGGCTGGCGGATCGGGCTTTCCACAAACCGACTGAACTTTCCGGCGGCGAACAGCAGCGGGTGGCAATCGCCCGTGCCCTGATTAACGATCCGCAGTTGATCCTCGCTGATGAGCCGACCGGCAATCTTGATACGGCCAGCGGTACTGGCATCATGCAGATGCTCTCGGATTTGCACCGCAACGGGCGGACTGTCGTGGTTGTGACCCATGATCCGCGCATGTTGCGTTTTGCTACGCACACAGTGCGTCTGCTGGATGGACGTACTGTATCCGAGGAAGAGTACAATGCCGCTTCAGAGCTGGCTATGAGTGGGGGCATAAAATCATGAAGAATCACATCCACCGTTACCTGTCTCTTTGCCTTGTGCTGGTGATCGCTCTAGTGGGAGGCTGGCTGGCCAGCCCGGCTCCAGCTATGGCGGTCGCCGCTGTGACGCCGTCAACTGTGATGAATACCTTCCCCAATACCTTGTTGGTCACCAGTACCACACTGACTTTTGTCAATCCGGTCAAGATCGAAGTGCTCGGTTCCGGTTACGGGCTATTTGATGCGACTATTGGAGGCGGGGGGGTGCTCTTTGTGCTCCCGGCAGGATTCCCAGCCGGGCAGTACACACTCCGGATTTACAATGGTAATAGTATGACGGATGATACTCCTCCTAATGCCCTGACGGTCATAGCGCCAACATCTACCCCTCTTCCAACAGCCACTCCTGCCATGACCAATACCCCTTTCCCTACCAGCTTTGTCCGCCCGTTGGTGACTGTTCTCTCCTATGGGGCCAGCTCAACTGTCTTGACGCCCGGCCAGAACTTCGACTTTGAGATGACATTACAAAACACAGGCCAGATCACAGCAACTAACATTGTGGTTACCTTTGTGGCGAATGACTTTGTCCCCAGGGCAACAGGCGGGGTGCGGGCTGTAGGCGATCTGGCCCCTGGCCAGACGGTGCGCTTCTTCCAGCCTTTCACGGCCAGCACCTCTCTGGCTGGCCAGCGGGTAGGGAAGCTGGAGGTCAAGGCCGACTATACCGATGTGTACGGCACGCTCTACAGCGAGACGTTTACGCTGACTTTTGATATTGCGCCATCCGGCAGGGCGGCGGCCCCGACTGCTACCCCTACCCTGCCGCCTGCGTTGCGCCCTCAGCTTGTGATCAGCGACTATTCTTCTGATGTGGCTGTTTTACAGCCCGGTACCCAGTTCACCCTTCAGCTTGAGGCCCGCAATCTGGGCAATGCTAATGCTAAGGCGGTTACCTTGATTCTCGGCGGGGGCGGCCTGGCTGGTGGTACGGGCGGCACGCCGGAATCGGGCGGATGGGGTGTAGCAGGCTCCAGCGGTGAGTTCACCAACTTTGCCCCGCTTGGTTCATCCAACCTCCAGTTTCTTGGAGATTTGCCGGCAGGGGCAGTGATTACAGTCAATTACACACTGATCGTCAATGTGTCAACTAAGCCCGGCGCGTATCCGTTGAAGCTTTCTTTTGTCTACACCGACGAGCGCGGGAATCGTTACACCGACGATCAGGTGATCACCCTGCTGGTATATGCACTGCCTCAGCTTGAGATCAGCTTCTACCGCGACCCTAACCCGATCTATGCGGGACAGCCTAACGCTCTGCCCCTGCAAGTGGTCAATCTGGGGCGTAATAGCAGTGTACTGGGGAATATGGAGGTGAACGGCGAGGGAGCGGAGTTTATCAATAACGTCATCCTGGTTGGGGCGTTGGATCCGGGCGGATATTTCACGCTGGATGCCACTGTGATCCCTGAGCAGGCGGGGCCGCTTGAGCTGAATGTGACCATCGGCTACACAGACGATTTCGGCCAATCCCAAACCGTTACTCAAACCCTTACATTGGACGTTCTGGAAGCTCCCATGATGGGGCCTGAGGAGGGCTTCCTGCCTGAAGAGCCTTCCGCGCCGCCTGAAACATTCTGGCAGGCCGTATGGCGGTTTATTCGGGGCTTGCTGGGGTTGGACAGCGGCAGGCCCAGCC
>Ga0209101_1000197_pt1 | contig 52009 bp, 62 predicted proteins | sample ConPoolayeCmetaG_FD_185481 | JGI IMG/M metagenome (GOLD analysis project Ga0209101, IMG submission 185481) | Hot spring microbial mat communities from California, USA to study Microbial Dark Matter (Phase II) - Cone Pool mat layer C metaG... ... | reverse complement strand
GGCCGCATCACCCCGGCCTGCTGTTCGGCCAACCGCTGCTTGACCGTGGCCAGCAGGGCTTCCGTGTCCCGGTAGTTCGGCAACAGAGTCATCACCTCTTCTAACAGAGCCTGGGCCTGCACCCATTCCCGGGCCCCGTAGTGCATCAAGGCCCGGCCATAGAGGACAACCGCTCGCTCCTGCCGGCGGCGCACTTCTGTGTCGTCTATGCTGGTGCCGAGTCCTTCCAGCAATTCCCTCACATCGCTATAATCGGGATCAGTGGCCGCGATCTCGATCAACAGCTCGGTAGCCTTTTTCTGCTCCTGGTTACGCAGCAGGCGTTGGGCCTCCGTGTATAGTGTCTCCAGGCGCGCCTGTTGCATGGCTGCGGCCAGGCGGTCCGCCACATCCTCATAGTTGGGGTCCTGAGCCAGGATCTGCCCAAACAGGTCAATGGCCTGCTGCCATCGGCCGGCCTCGGTCAATTCCACGGCCCGGTGGTATAACCGGTCTAGCGACTGCGTGGCGGGGAAAGCCGCGCGCCGGGCCCCACGTGGGCGTGCCGTTTGTGCCCCTTCCATGACCCACTGGACGGCCTCCAATAACTCGGTGGGGGTCTGGAAGCGGTCCTGGGGGTCCTTGGCCATGCACTTGCTGATGAGCCATTCCACATCCTCCGGCACATCCGGGCGGCGTTGCGTCAAGGGGATGGATTGGCCGGAGATGTGCATGTTCACGATCATCCACGGCGTGTCGGCGGAGAAGGGCGGCGCACCAGCCAACATCTCGTACATGACAATGCCCAACGAGTAGATGTCGGAGCGGATGTCGGTGCGGCCGCCCATGGCCTGCTCCGGCGAGATGTAGTACAGGGAACCGACAAAGCCGGACTGAGTGAGGGATGGCAGTGAATGTACCCGGGCGATACCCAGGTCTAACAACTTGACCATCCCGGCCGGCGTGATCATGAGGTTCTGGGGTTTGATGTCCCGGTGAACGATGCCATGCTCGTCGGCGTGCTGCAAAGCCAGGGCCACCTGGGCTGCCACATCCAAAACCTGCTCCACAGAGAACGGCCCATCTTCTTGCAGGATGCGCTTGACGTCCCGCCCCTCGATATACTCCATAACCAGATAATGGGTATCCCGGTCGGCGCCATAATCCAGCACCTTGACGATGTGCGGTTCCGACAGGCTCAAGGCTACCTTTGCTTCCCGAATGAAACGCTGGGTATAGGCGATGTCCTCAGAATATTGTGGGAACAGGACTTTGATGGCGACGCGCGCGCCAGTGCTGGTATCCTCGGCCAGGTAGACCCAGGCCATGCCTCCGCTACCAATCTGCTGCAGGATCTTGTAGCGATTGCCGATGATCTGACCGATCAACGTCATCCTCCAGGCAATTAGCCTTCCAGATTCACTTCTCTGCCAGTCGTTCTTTGATCAAAGCCAGGAGCCGGTCGGTATCCTGATAACCGGGCACCAACTCGGCCACCTCCGTCAGCAGGGTCTGGGCCGCCGCCCATTCGCGGGCACCGAAATGCAGTAGCCCCTGACCATACAAGGCCATGGCTCGTTCTTGGCGGCGACGCAACTCCTGATCTTCTCCCGTGATGGGCCTGGGTTTGGCTGGCGTGCTGGCCGGGCCGGTTGGTCGCCCCAGGGCAGCGCGTCGTTCATTGGCGATCCAGGCCGCTGCCTCCCGCAATTCGGTCGGGGTTTGAAAGCGATCCTGCGCAGACCGGGCCGCCGCTTTCTCGATCAGCCAGCTCACATCCTCCGAAACCTCGGCCCGTCGTTGCCGTAGCGGGATAAACTGCCCCGAGATGTGCATGTTCACGATGGCCCAGGGGGTGGTGGCACTGAAAGGCGGTACCCCGGCCAGCATCTCGTAAAGGATGATGCCCAGCGAATAGATGCTCGACCGGATGTCGGTATTTATCCCCATGGCCTGTTCCGGGGAGATATAATACAAAGAACCGACGATGCCGGTCTGGGTGAGGGACGGCAAGGCATCAGATCGAGCCAGGCCCAGATCGGTCAACTGGACCAGACCGGTCGGCCCGATGATGAGATTTTGAGGTTTGAGGTCACAATGAACCACGCCCTGTTTAGCCAGGTGCTCCAACGCCTCTGCCACCTGCACGGCCACGTCCAGTATCTGCTCTTCGCCAAAGGGGCCATTTTCCGCCAGGAGGCGTTTGACATCCCGGCCCTCGACGTAGAGTACGACCAGATAGCGGATATCCTGGTCCGAACCGTAACCCAGCACCCGGACAATGTGTGGTTCCGGGGGCAGGCTCATGGCCAGCCGGGCCTCTCGGATAAAGCGCTGCGCGTAGGCCATATCCTCCGCATACTGCGGATATAGCACCTTGATCACCACCGGCACACCGGTGGTGAGGTCATCGGCCAGATAACTCCAGGCAATCGTCCCACTACCCAGCTTCTGTCGGATCTTGTACCGGTTGCCGATGATTCGCCCGATCACTGCTCCTCTCCGTTGCATCCAACCCCACGTCAACCCTGCCGGTAACGGGTATTGACGCGGCTTCCGATGCCCATCCCCGCCTAAAGTTTAGCAAACAGGCGAATTGCTCTGACAGCTACATTATAGCAAAAAAGACGCTAAAAGGAAACCCACCGGGTTTGACATCCGTACGTAATTGAACGCACGAGAGCACAGCCCCACTCCCCACTTCGCGTCCCTTCAGAGTGGGGAAAGAATGCCTGGTAGGGGGTTTTTGCGGCGGCGAAGCCGCCGCAAAAACCCCCAGATCAGGGCTTCCACTCCCGCCATGTACTAATTGGTCTGGGCACGCAGCCGGGCCATGATCGCGGCGGCGATGTCATCCAGGGAGACCACCTCGTCCACGCACCCACTCTCGATGGCCGCTTTGGGCATCCCAAAGACCACGCTGCTGGCCTGATCCTGGGCGATGACGTGGCCGCCACGTGCTTTGATGAGCTTGACCCCCTCGCGGCCATCGGTCCCCATGCCGGTGAGGATAACCCCTATGGCGCGTGGACCATAGACCTCGGCGAGGGAGCGCAAGGTCACGTTAGCTGAGGGGCGCAACCCACCGATGGGGGGTGATTCGTCCAGGTAGATGATCCCTTCGCCGGGGGCGTCTGGGTGGGGGCGCAGGATGAGATGATAGCCGCCGGGGGCGATGTAGGCCTGGCCCACTTCGACGCGTTCCCGATGCCGGGCCTCTTTGACGGTGATAGCGCAGTAACGGTTCATGCGTTGAGCCAGGGAATAGGTAAAGCCCGGGGGCATGTGCTGGATGATGATCAGGGCGGCGGGCAAGTCGGCCGACAGACGCGGGAGGAGTCGCTCCAGAGCCTGGGGTCCACCAGTGGAAGCAGCGATGCCGACAATGGTACGGCTGGCCAGGGCCGGGCGGGCGATCTTGACGGCCGATGGAGGAGGTGACAAGGGGATTGTTGGCGGTCGCGCCAGGCGGGCCAGAGGGGCCATCTTGACCTTGGCCAACAAGTCTTCCTGAATCTTGTAGAGGTCAATGGAGATAGGGCCGGATGGTTTCAGGACAAAGTCTATGGCGCCCAGTTGCAGGCATTGGATGGCAACCTCCGGCGCGGAGAGGCCGCTGACGACGATCACCGGCGTCGGCAGTTCGCTCATCAAGTAGCCCAGCACTTCCAGGCCATTCATGCCGGGCATCTCGATGTCCAGGGTGATGACGTCTGGGTGCAGAGCCGTGGCCATCTGGATGGCCGTGAGGCCATCATGGGCGACCCCGATCACCTGGATGCCGGGGTCACTGGACAGGATATCTGTCAGGAGCTTGCACATCAGGCGCGAGTCGTCCACTACCAGCACGCGCAGCCGGCCGGTCATCTCACACCTCGTCGGTGAGACGCGACTCTGCCAGAGCTTTGCTCACCGTCTCCATCACCTTGGCGGGATGAAAGGGTTTGACGATGAAATCCCGCGCACCAGCTTCCAGGGACTCGAGCACCAGGGCCTGCTGGCCCAGGGCACTGCACATCACGATCCGTGCCTCTGGATCCGTGGCGATGATCCGGCGCACGGCCTCAATGCCGTTCATACCGGGCATGGTGATGTCCATCAGCACCAGATCAGGCCGCACTTTGTTATAGAGGGCGATGGCCGATTCGCCGTCGGCGGCCTCGCCGGCGATCTCTAACCCATGGCGGACCAATATGTCGCCCAGCATGCGCCGCATAAAGGCGGCATCATCCACGACCAGAACACGTGCGCCGGCCATGCTCCTTCTCCCCTAACCGGCCTGCGAAAGTTCCGCCACTTCCTGAACCGTGAGCACCTGAGCCAGACTTAACAGGATGATCAATCTTTCTCCTAACCGCCCCACACCGGTCAGGTAGACCCCATTGATCTCCGCTATCATCTCTGGTGGTGGCTCGATCTGGTTCACCGGGAGCCACAGGATCTCGCGCACGGCATCTACCATCATGCCCACCACCTGCTCCCCCAGGTTCACCACCACGAGCCGGGCCTGGTCATCGTAGGGACCGACTGACAGGGCAAGTCGCTTTTTCAGGTCCACCACCGGCACGATCTCACCCTGGATATTGGTCACCCCCTCCAGGAAACGGGGCGCACGGGGCACCCGGGTGACCGGCTTCAGCCGCTCGATACGGCGCACCTGTTCCACCGGCACACCGAATTCGGTCTCGCCCAGGCGAAAGATGACAAGTTGCACACGGTCTAACGGAGGTTGTGCCGCCACAGGACCACCATTGATTTAGCGCGCGATGTTATAGAACGCGCCGGGACCGGCGTAGATGGCCGCCGTCCCTAACTCCTCCTCGATCCGCAAGAGCTGGTTATACTTGACCACCCGGTCGGTGCGGCAGGGCGCGCCGCTCTTGATCTGCCCGGCGTTAATCGCCACCACCAGGTCAGCGATGGTGCTGTCCTCTGTCTCGCCGGAGCGATGGCTGACCACAGCGGTCCACCCGGCTCGCTTGGCCATCTCGATAGTTTCCAACGTCTCGGTCAGGGTGCCGATCTGGTTGAGCTTGATCAGGATGCTGTTGGCGGACCCCTCTTCGATGCCCCGGGCCAGCCGGGTCACATTGGTGACCAACAGGTCATCTCCCACGATCTGCACCCGGTCACCCAGGCGCTCAGTGAGCAAGGCCCAGTTCTCCCAATCGTCCTCGGCCAGGCCATCTTCGAGGGAGATGATGGGGTATTTCTCAACCCAGGTGGCATAGAACTCGACCATCTCCGGGCCGGTGAGGGAGCGACCTTCCTTGCGCAGCAGGTACTTGCCGTTCTCGAATATCTCAGAGGCGGCCGGGTCCAGGGCGATAAAGACCTGCTCGCCGGGCCGATAGCCGGCCGCTTCGATGGCGGCCAGGATGACCTCGATGGCCTCCTCGTTGGATCTCAGGGCCGGGGCAAAGCCACCCTCATCGCCTACCAGGGTGGTATAGCCGCGTTTCTTGAGCACCGCGCCCAGGTGATGGTAGATCTCGGCCCCCCAACGCAGGGCCTCGGCAAAGCTCTCGGCGCCCACGGGCATGACCATGAACTCCTGCAAGTCTGTGCTCTGCCAGCCGGTGTGTTTGCCGCCGTTCAGGATGTTGAACTGGGGCACCGGCAGGGTACGGGCATTCACCCCGCCGATATAGCGGTACAGGGGCAGTTCCAGGGTCAACGCGGCCGCCTTGGCCACGGCCAGCGAAGTGCCCAAGATGGCGTTGGCGCCCAGCCGGCTCTTGTTCTCCGTGCCATCCAGGCCGATGAGCACCTCGTCAATCCCCACCTGGTCCAGCGCATCCAGGCCGATCAACTCATCCGCGATGATGGTGTTCACGTTTTCCACGGCCTGAAGCACACCCTTGCCCAGGTAGCGGCTTTTATCGCCATCCCGTAGCTCCACGGCCTCATGGGTGCCGGTGGAGGCGCCAGAGGGAATGGCAGCCCGGCCCACCGCGCCGCTCGCCAGGCTCACTTCCACTTCTACGGTGGGATTACCCCGTGAGTCCAATATCTCCCGCCCTATGACTTCCTCGATGATGGTCATTGTTTCCTCCCCATGTGTCATTCGTCAAACGTCAGGCGTCATCCGTCATTCGTCATCCGTCAAACGTCAGGCGTCATCCGTCATTCGTCATCCGTCATTCGTCATGATCACGTACACATTTGACGTTTTGACGTTTTACGTTTTGACGTTTGACGTTTGACGTTTTACTTCTGTAGTCCCAACGCTGCATACAGCACGTCGAAATCGAACCGCTCGCTCAACAGGCCCACGAATTTTTTGATCTTTTTGGGCTGGTGGAAGCGGATGCGCCCAAAGAATTGCTCGGTGATCTGGACGGCGGTCAACGTATCATGCTTGACCAGGATCATGGGCACCTCCAGTTCCTCAGCCCGGGCCAGGATGATGGGGTTGGGCTGGAGATTGCCGGTGAGGATCAGGCACTTGGTGGAGGTTTCCAGAGCCGCAAGCTGGATGTCGGGCCGGTCGCCGCCGGTAAAGACGGCCTTGTTGGGCTTGCGGCGGAAATAGCTCAATGCGCTGTCCACGCTCATGGCCCCCACCATCAGGTTCTCCACCAGTTCGTCTTTGCGCTCCGGGCTGTTCAGGATCTCGCCGCCCAGGGCTTCGGCCAGCTCGCCCACGCTGATGCTCAACAGCACCCGGTCCTGGGGCAACACAGCCAATGTGGCGATGCCGCGCCGCTTCAGGAAGGGCACCATGCTCTCCTCCACAAAGCTGATGCGCCCATGCGGCACGGCGTTGATCACCACGCCGATCAGCCGGTCGTCCAACATCTTCTTCCAGGCCAAAGGGCCGTCTACCACCAGATCGTTCTCATATCGTGAGATGAGTACCACCTGGGCCTCCAACAAGTGGATGACCTCCATAGCCGGCAGGCCCACGATGGAACCCTCACTGATGCCGCTGGTGCCTTCCAGGATCACCACATCCTTGTTCTTGCTGACCCGGCCAAAGGCATCGCGAAGTCGGGTGGCGTAATCCACCTGTTCGCCGGTCAGGATTTGCTCCACGTGGCGGATGGTCAGGCCGACTGGGGTTATGTCATCGCTGGCCTCCCGCAAGGCAAACGCCTGCCGCATGAACTCAGCGTCTTCATCCACCACGGCTCCCCGCACGTATTTGGCGGTGGTACTCACCGGTTTCATATAGCCGATACTGAATCCATCGTCAATTAGCCGATGGCCCAGACCGGCGCACAGCGCGCTCTTGCCTGAAAACGTTTCCCGCGAAGCGATATAAAGGGCCTTCATGCACGATCCTCCTCGATAGAGTGCTGGCGGGGACTCATCCCCGCTTAGATGGCGGAATGCACTCCGCCTGGGGACAATATCACCTCTCTGCATGCTCTGGGCAAAGTCGTATTCCTATCGCGCCAGGCCCACGGGCCGGCCGTCACAAGCCTCGACCCGCGTAGCCTCGAAGGCGCAGGCCGCGGAGCAATAGATGAACCTGCCCTGTCGCACCGGCTCATCGGTAAAGATCTCGCCGCAATTTTGACAGCGGTATTGTTTCCGGGCCGCCACCACCATGCGCATATCTACCGCCACTGCCCGGTCTTCCAGGGCCATCAGCGGGTTGATGTCCAGCTCCACGATCTCTGGGAAATCCATGACCAATTGGGAGACGCGGAGCAGTACCTCGGTGAGGGCCTGGAAATCCACCGGCGGCTCGCCGCGCACGCCGCGCAAGAGCCGATAGGTGCGGATCTCGCGGATCATCTCCTCGGCGTCCTGGCGGGAGAGGGGGGCCAGGCGGAAAGTCACGTCCTTGAGCACCTCGACGTAGATGCCCCCCATGCCGAACATGATCAGCGGGCCAAACTGCGGATCGCGGTTCACGCCGATGATGATCTCTTTGCCAGTCGGGACCATCTGCTGTACGGACACCCCCCAGATGTCCGCGTCGGGCATGAAACGGCGGGCGCGATAGGTGATCAGGTCGTAGGCATCACGCACCTCAGTGGGATTCATGATCCCCACTTTGACCCCGCCCACGTCGGACTTGTGCAGGATGTCTGGCGAGATGATCTTCATGACCACCGGGTAGCCGATGGCGTTTGCCAGTTTCACGGCCTCATCCGGTGAGCAAGCCAGTTGGCTTTCCGGCACCGGGATGCCATAGGCGGCGATGACCTCCCGCGCCTCCATGTCACCCAGGGTCAGCCGGTTATCGTCACGGGCGGTCTCGATGGTCCTGTAAGCCCGTTCCGGGTCCACGGCAAAGCGCGGTATGTCCGGCTCTGGCCGTTCTAACCATTGGTGGTAGCGGTAAAGTGCCCCCAGCGCGTTGATCGCCTGCTCCGGGAAGCTATAGTTGGGGAGGTGATGTTCGCGCAGGGTCTCATAGGCCTGGCTGACCTTCTCCTCGCCCATGAAACAACTCACCACCGGCTTGTCATATTGGGCGGCAATCTTGCCGATGACCTGGGCTGTTTCCACGATCTGGGTCATGGCCTGGGGGGTGAGGATCACCACGGCGCCGTCCACCTGCTCATCGGTGAGGACGGCAGACAAGGCCGCCCCATAGCGATCCGCCAGGGCGTCTCCCAGCACGTCCACCGGGTTGTAAAAGTTGGCCGCGGGCGGCAAGTGCTTTTGTAGAAACTCTACCGTCTCCCGGGCCAGGCTGGCCAGTTGCAAACCGGCGATCTCCAGCGCGTCGGTAGCCATGATGCCGGGACCACCGGCGTTGGTGACGATAGCCACGCGGTTGCCCCGCAGCGGGGGCTGGTGGGCAAAGGCCAGGGACAGGTTAAATAGCTCCTGGACGCTGCTGGCACGGATGACACCGCTTTGCCGAAAGGCCGTGTCATAGGCCTGCTCGGAGCCGGCCAGGCTGCCGGTGTGGGAGGAGACGGCCTTGGAGCCGGCACTGGTGATCCCGGACTTGAGGGCGATGACCGGTTTGCGCCGGGTCACGCTGCGGGCCATCTTCATAAAGCGCACGCCGTTGGTGATGGCCTCCAGATAGGCGATGATGACCCGGGTATGGGGGTCTTCGCACCAGGCCTGGAGCAGGTCCACCTCGTCCACGTCGGCCTTGTTGCCAAAGCTGACGAAACGCGAGAAGCCGATATGCGTCGCCAAAGCCCAGTCCAGGATGGCCGTGCATAGGGCGCCGCTCTGGGACATGAAGGCGATCTCACCCTGTTGCGGCATCCCGGCCGCGAACGAGGCGTTCAGGGAGCAGACCGTATCAATGAGGCCCAGGCAATTGGGGCCGATGATCCGCATGTTGTATTGCCTGGCGATTTCCACCAGTTCTTGTTCGGCTTTAAGGCCCGCCGTCCCTGTCTCGCGAAAGCCAGCGGAGATGATGATGACGCCACGCACGCCTTTTTGACCACATTCGCGCAGGACGGGGGCCACGAACCGGGCCGGCACCACGATGACGGCCAGCTCTACCGGGCCGGGGACATCCATGATGGAGGGGTAAGCCTTCAGGCCCAGGATCTCCTCGGCCTGGGGGTTAATCGGATAGATAGGGCCGGCGTACCCATATTGGATGATATTTTGCAGGACCCCATACCCCAGCTTATGGGGTTCCCGCGCCGCGCCGATGACGGCCACGGAGCCAGGGTTGAAGAACATATCCAATGAGGCCAACTTTCTCTCCGATCCGTTACGTGATACGGCGTCTGATGACCATCGTACCCCAACCTGCGGGAGGGTGGGCGGTTACCATGTCTGTATAATACACCAAAAGCGGCTAAAACTCAAGGGCACGTCTCCCCCCTGAGCGTGTCACTTTGCTGGAGTCGAAGCTTTAGCTGGAACCTGTCCCCTGCAGGCTCGATCCCAGGAATCGTAATCGTTCTGCCACTCCTATGCCCCATGTTCCAAACTCATGACGGTCGCCCACCACTTCGTTGCGCTGTCCCACGGCTCATGGTATAATAGCCGACGTTTGACCGTCAACCGGGGGCTGCATGGAAGAGATCGCGATCCCGCTGGAACGCCAGGTGGAAATGTTGGGCCGGCTCATGCTGGCCTGGGATGGGCAGTGGTTCCTCAAGGTGGTGGAAAGATTTGGCCTGGAGGCGGGCATCGAGACCAATGCCCGGGTCCGGGCGGCCTTTGGCCGTATCGAGATGCGCGAGACCTTGCGCGCCCTGGGCCGCCGCCAGGCTGAGAGCCTGGCCGATGCTGCTGCCATCCTCCTGGCTTATATGCGGGCTTTCATGGGCCGCCGGATGCAGGCGGAGTTGACCGTCCACGATGACTGCCTGGAAGTGGTGGTCCACAAGTGCGCGGCTTACCAGGGGGCGCGGCTGGCCGGATTGGCCCGCGTGGACCAGGCTTGCGTGGCCTGTGAGGCTTTGTGGCCGGCCTATATGGAATCCCTGTTGCCAGACACGCCGGTCACCATCGAAATGCCCCGCCGCCAGGGCTGGGGTGACGAGACCTGCCTTATTCTCGTCACGGTCGCCGACGAGAAGTGATCATGCCAGAGACTTTATACTGCGTCAACCATCCGACCACCGAGACTCTGCTGCGGTGTAACAAGTGCGGCAAGCCCATCTGTACCCGCTGCGTCATCCAGACCCCAGTGGGTGGTCGTTGCCGCGAGTGTGCCAACCTCCAACGCCTGCCCATCTATCAGGTGGGGGTCGCCTCCCTGCTCAAGGCCCTGGTGGGCGGGACTGTTGTAGCCTTTGTCGTGGGCGGGCTGATCCTGAACGTGGGTGGCTTTTTCCTGCTGATCCTGTCCTTCATTCCCGGCATCGCCGTGGCTGAAGCCATCAACTGGGCCACCGGGCACAAGCGGGGTCGCCAGGTGCAGGTCGTGGCCGGCATAAGCCTGGCCCTGGGCACGATCCTGGGCGGGGCCACGCTAGGCTCGCTGTTAATGCTGCTCCAGATACCGGTGGGTGCAGATTGGCTCGCCTATTACCTGATGATCCTGGCCTATCGCGCCCTTGACCCCTGGGCCTGGATATTCATCGCCCTGGCCATCATGTCGGCGGCGGTCCGCCTGCGGTAAGCACAATACAGGCATCATGCAATAAGCGTCGAGCTTTCTCGTAAAGTCTGCCTGGCTTCCAGGGGGGCTACAACGAATGGGGAGACCAAAACGAATCTGTGCCCCACCGTGCCTTTCCCAGTTCGCTGTTGTGTCCCATAGCCACCACTTTCCGAGGTAGCTCCATCACTTTAAGGAGGTGTCCATGAACAAACGAAGACGAGTAGCCGCACGCAAGCATCGCAATCGCCAGAAAAAGCTGCGCGAGCGCCGCAAGGCCGCGCGGCAGACGGAGAAGCGCCGCTGATGTGGGAAGACCGGCGTTGGACCGTGCGGGAGAGCCACACAATATACGAGACGCGCTGGCTGCGGCTGCGCGAGGATTGGTGCACACTACCGGATGGCACCGAGTTATCTGCCCCGTGGTACGTGCTGGAAAAGGACGATTACGCGCTTATTGTGGCGGTGACGGCCGCACGCGAGGCGGTGTTGGTGCGGCTGTACAAGCACGGGGCCGGCACTGTGGTGACCGAGTTTCCGGCCGGCTTCATTGACCCCGGCGAAGACCCGGTCCATGCCGTGCGCCGGGAGCTGCGCGAGGAGACTGGCTTCCTGGCCGACCAGGTCATCCCCATCGGCACGCTCTACGCCTCCCCCAGCGTCCTCACCAACCGCTGCCATATCTACTGGTGCCCGGACCTGGTGGACCGGGTTCCGCCCAGCCCGGAACCCAGTGAGCGCATCGAGGTGCTCCTGAGGCCCTGGGATGAGTTGCTGCACGAGGTGCTGCAAGGTCGGGGTTTCAGCGACGTGAGCAGCACGGCCGCGTTCTTGCTGGTCCATCAGCTTATGCAAGGTTCTGGACGTGACCACTCGCAGGTTGTCGGACCCGGGGGTGACTGGAAGGAGCTCCCCACGCGCGGGGCACACCCCGTGGCACGAAAATACGCCGGTGTGCTCGCGCGGGGTCTGCGACCCCGCGCCGGCGGCGGGTGGCACACCCGCCGCGAACGGGATCTATTTTCGGAGGAGTAAGGATCATGCAACCACAACCTCGTAGCCCGGCGGAGACCTATGGCCCGGCCCTGGAGACGGCCCGACGCGAATTCCGGCAATTGGACCCGCTGGTAACATCGTGGAAGGCCGATGTGCGGTACGAGGACGGCATATTCCATGTACCCTTTTTCGGTGTGGTATACCAGGTGAGGTGGCCGGACGGCCTGGTACATCAAATCATCCCCGGCAACGAACGGGAAGCCCCCATCACCATCGCCATCATCCTCTTGCACTATCTCATCCACGCCGATGGTACGCCGGTCCAGGGTGACTGGATCACCTTTCGGGAGTTGCCGGATGGCCTGACCTACTTCTCGGCGTTCCAGAATCGGGGGCCGCTGGCTTTGCTGCGGGCCTTTGGGCACGACCTGGCCGGGTTCCGGCGGGCGGCCCAGGCCCTGGGCGGCGACCCCTTGAGCTTTGGCGATGCCTCGTATGCCTTCTGGGTCTTGCCCCGACTGCCGCTGGCCGTGGTGCTCCACGCCGGCGACGACGAGTTCCCGCCGGCCCTCAACGTGCTCTACGACCGGGCGGCCGGTCATTACCTGCCCACCGAAGACCTGGCGGCCGTGGGCGGGATGCTCACCGGCCACCTCCGGCGTGCGTCGGCTGAAGGGGGTGAACCAGCCAGTTGCTGCCCAGAATGAACATGAACAACAGGCCTTTTCCAGGGTTGACATCCGTGCGTAATAAACGCATGAGGGCCTTGTCCCACTCCCCACTTCGCGTCCCTTCGCCGCTACGCGATGCGGTGTGGGTAAAGGGGATGGTCCAAAATTGGTTGACACCTTTGTGACCGAAGGCCTTAATTGCCCCTCACCCCCCTTTGTCCCCCCTCTCCCCTGGCCGCAAGGCCAGGGGAGAGGGGGGATAAGGAAGGGGTTTTGCAGCGGGCGGCGAAGCCGCCCGCTGCAAAACCCCGCTTCCCACCCCCTCCCCTCGCTCGCTGCCCCAGGCGAGCGGGAGAGGGGAAGGGACAGGGGAAGGGGTGAGGATTTTAACGCCCGTAAAGAGTGTAAACCAATTTTCCCAGAACATTGAACCATCCCGGGTAAAGAATGCCTCTTTGGGGGTTTTTGTGGCGGCGAAGCCGCCGCAAAAACCCCCAAAGATGTCTTCCCTTTCTCCTCTGCCTGGGGCGGATAAGGGGGCCGGAAGAGGGAGAAGATGCCCGGCTGACACGATAAATAAAATAGTTGTTGCACATAACATATGGTTTGCAACTTGAAATAACCCTGATGTCAATTCAGGGTTGTTGACAGAAAAAAAGACCCATGTTATAATTGTCGCTCAGTGTTCGGAAAGCCAGACCAGGAGCAAAGAGAAAAATTATGCCAACCATCAATCAATTGGTTCGTAAGGGGCGGCAGCCAGTGCGCAAAAAGACCGCCGCGCCGGCGTTGCGTTATAGTTACAATGCGCTCAAGAACCGCTCCCGGCGTGGCCCCGGCAACCCCCAACGCCGGGGTGTCTGCGTGCAGGTGCGCACCATGAGCCCCAAAAAGCCCAACTCGGCCATGCGCAAGATCGCCCGGGTACGCCTGACCAGCGGGATCGAGGTGACGGCCTATATCCCTGGCGAGGGTCATGATCTACAGGAACACTCGACGGTGTTGGTACGAGGAGGCCGGGTCAAAGACCTGCCGGGTGTGCGCTACCACGTGATCCGTGGCGCGTTGGAGAGCGGCGGCGTTCAGGATCGCAAGCGCGGGCGGTCCAAGTACGGGGCCCGGCGGCCAAAGAAGTAACCACGAATGGACGAATTTGCGAATAGGCGAATGTCAGGTAGATTCGTCAATTTGTAGATTAGTTGAGGGGACAGATGCCGAGACGAGAACGAGTGGTGAGAAGGCCCGTCGAGCCAGACCCCAAGTACAACAACCGCAATGTAGCCAGCTTCATCAACAAGGTGATGCAACGAGGTAAGAAAGAGCTGGCCCACCGGATCGTCTACGATGCTTTTGACATCGTGGAGGAACGGATGCGGCGTAACCCGGTGGAAGTGTTCGAGCAGGCCGTGCGCAACGTAACGCCGGTGTTGGAGGTGAAACCCCGGCGGGTGGGCGGGGCCACCTATCAGGTGCCGATGGAAGTCCCCAGCGAGCGGCGGTTGACCTTGGCGATGCGCTGGATCATCCAGGCCGCCCGGGCGCGTACCGGCCGGCCCATGGCTGAGCGACTGGCCGCCGAAATAATGGACGCCGCCAATAATACCGGCGTCGCCGTCAAGCGAAAAGAAGATACGCACAAGATGGCCGAGGCCAACCGCGCCTTTGCCCATTATCGGTGGTAGTCCGCCGGGCACCAGGCAACCTGGGATCGTGGTTCTCAGACACGCGGTTTGGCCCGCCAGCCCAGGGGTGACATGTGCCCAGAGCCTTTCCGCTGGAGCGGGTCCGCAACATCGGGATCATTGCCCATATTGACGCCGGCAAGACAACCACCACAGAGCGGGTGTTGTTCTATACCGGCCGGACCCATCGCCTGGGCAACGTGGATGAGGGGACCACGATCACCGACTGGATGGAGCAGGAGCGCGAACGCGGTATCACGATCACAGCCGCTGCCACTACCTGTTATTGGCTGGACCATCAGATCAACATCATAGATACACCGGGCCATATTGATTTCACCGTCGAAGTCCAGCGCAGTCTGCGCGTCCTCGACGGGGGCATCGTGGTCTTTGATGCGGTGGCCGGGGTAGAACCCCAATCGGAAACGGTCTGGCGGCAGGCAGATCGCTATCACGTCCCGCGTATCTGCTTCATCAACAAAATGGATCGCGTGGGGGCGGATTTCTGGCACACCGTGGAGATGATCCGCACGCGATTGAATGCCGCCCCCCTGGCCGTCCAGCTACCCCTGGGCAGCGAGGCTGATTTCCAGGGGGTCATAGACCTGATTGATAACCTGGCGATCCGCTACGTGGACGAGTTAGGGGCCAGGCCAGAAACCGGGGCTATCCCGGCGGAACTGCTGGACATGGCTCACTTCCACCGCGAGCGGCTGGTGGAACGGATCGCTGAAACAGATGACACGTTAACAACGAAATACCTGGAGGGCATAGATATCTCCCCAGCGGAACTGCGGGCCGCCTTACGCCGGGCCACCTTGCGACTGGAGTTGGTCCCGGTATTGTGCGGGTCGGCGTTGCGCAACAAAGGCATCCAGCCGCTGCTGGATGCTGTGGTGGACTATCTACCCTCACCCCTGGACGTTCCCCCCATCACGGGCCTTGACCCGCGCACGATGGCTGAGACTACCCGCCGGCCAGCCGATAACGCGCCTTTCGCTGCCCTGTGTTTCAAGATCCAATCAGACCCTTACGTGGGCCGCCTGGCTTACCTGCGGGTCTATGCCGGGCATCTGGTGGGCGGCCAGCGGGTGCAGAATACCACCCGGGAGCGGGTGGAGCGTATCGGGCGGCTGGTGCGTATGCACGCCAACCACCGGGAGGACGTGGACGAGGCCTTCGCCGGCGACATCGTGGCCGCCGTCGGGTTGAAGCAGACGTTCACCGGCGATACCCTCTGCGACCCCAACCAGCCGGTGGTCCTGGAATCCATCCGCTTCCCAGAGCCGGTGATCTCGGTGGCCATCGAGCCACGCACCAGGGTTGATCAGGAGCGCATGAGCGAGGCCCTGACGCGCCTGGCCGAGGAAGACCCGACTTTTCGGGTGCGCACAGATGAGAACACCGGGCAGATGTTGATCTCCGGGATGGGGGAATTGCACCTGGAGGTGTTGGTAGACCGGCTGCAACGTGAGTTTCGGGTGGGAGCACACGTGGGCCGGCCCCAGGTGGCCTATCGGGAGGCTATTACCCAGGCGGTGCGCAGCGAGGGGCGTTTTGTGCGCCAGACCGGCGGCCGGGGCATGTATGGGCATGTCTGGCTGGAGCTGGAGCCTTTGCCGCGTGGGTCGGGGATCGTGTTTCAGAACCGGGCCCGGCCCGAGGCGGTTCCCCAGGAGTTCGTCCCGGCCGTGGAGGTGGGGATTCGGGAGGCGGCCGAGACCGGACCGCTGGCCGGGTATCCATTGATGGATCTGCGGGCTACGCTGGTGGATGGCTCCTTTCACGAGGAGGATTCTTCCCCGCCGGCCTTCAAGATCGCTGCCTCCATGGCCCTGCGCGATGGGGTGCGCAGGGCCAATGCGGTTCTCTTGGAACCGGTGATGAAAGTGGAGATCGTGGCCCCAGCCGAGCATCTGGGTGAGGTGATCGGTGATCTGAACGCGCGTCGGGGCCAGATCCAACGGACGGAGGCGCGGGGTGAGGTGCAGATCGTCCAGGCGCTGGTCCCGCTGGGCAAGATGTTTGGCTACGCCACCGTCCTGCGCTCGATGACCCAGGGCCGGGGTAGCCACAATATGGAGTTCGCTTATTATGACCCGCTGCCAGAGAATCTGGCGGCGGCGATCATCGCCCGGGTACGGGGGTGGTAGGCCCACCAGGTAGTATAATAAGGTAACCAATCTGTAAGATGCCAGCTACTGAGAAAGTGTCTGGCTTCTAGACAGTTCAGGGGGCAGTTTCCCGCTTGGGGAGACCGCCAGACGGCAGCCGAAAAACTTTATCAGGAGGAGACGAACATGGCGAAGAAAAAGTTCGAGCGCACCAAGCCCCACGTGAACGTGGGGACCATCGGTCACATTGACCACGGCAAGACGACCCTGACGGCAGCCATCACCAAGACCCTGGCGCTGAAGGGCCTGGCCACCTACCAGAGCTATGATCAGGTGGCCAAGGCGGATGCCAAGATGTTCCGCCGCGATGCGACCAAGATCCTGACAGTGGCCATCGCCCATGTGGAGTATGAGACCGAGAACCGGCACTATGCCCACGTGGACTGCCCCGGCCACCATGACTACATCAAGAACATGATCACCGGCGCGGCCCAGATGGACGGGGCGATCCTGGTGGTGGACGCGGCGGAAGGCCCGATGCCGCAGACCCGCGAGCATATCCTGCTGGCGCGCCAGGTGGAAGTGCCGGCCATCGTGGTCTATTTGAACAAGGTGGATAAAGTGCCGCCCGGAGACGAGGATCTCCTGGATTTGGTGGAGCTGGAGCTGCGGGAACTGTTGGACAAGTACGAGTTCCCCGGCGACGAGACCCCCATCGTGCGCGGCAGTGCCCTGGAAGCCCTGCGGAGCGATAGCACCGATCCCAATGCGCCGGAATACGCCAGCATTTGGGAATTGATGCGCGTGGTGGATGAGTATATCCCCACCCCGATCCGCGACGTGGACAAGCCGTTTCTTATGCCCATTGAGGACGTCTTTGGCATCAAGGGCCGGGGCACAGTGGTGACCGGGCGCGTGGAACAGGGCCGGATCAACCGCATGGATACGGTAGAGATCGTCGGCAAGAGCCACGAGATCCGCAAGACCGTGGTTACCGACGTGGAGATGTTCAAAAAGAGCCTGGAGTTCGGCCAGGCCGGCGATAACATCGGCTGCCTGCTGCGCGGCATAGATCGGGATGAGGTCCAACGCGGCCAGGTCCTGGCAGCGCCGGGGACCATCAAGCCTCATACCACGTTCAAGGCCGAGGTTTATGTGCTGACCAAAGAAGAGGGTGGCCGGCACAAGGCCTTCTTCTCCGGGTATCGTCCTCAGTTCTATGTGCGTACTACCGATGTGACCGGTTCGATCAAACTGCCGCCGGACGTGGAGATGGTTCTGCCCGGCGATCACATCGAGATGGAAGTGGAGTTGATCGAGCCTATTGCCCTGGATAAAGGGGTGCGTTTTGCCATCCGCGAGGGCGGTCGGACCATCGGTGCCGGCACGGTGACTGAGATCCTGGCCTGATGTATCGGTAATAAGGGGTAGCTATGACCAAGCAACGCATTCGGATCCGGCTCCGGGCCTATGATCATCGCATCTTGGACCAATCAGCGATCCAGATCGTGGATACGGCTGAGCGTACCGGGGCCCGGGTAGTCGGGCCGGTGCCGCTGCCGACCCGGATCGAACGGTTTTCCGTGATCCGGTCGCCGTTCATTGACAAGGACTCGCAGGAGCAGTTCGAGATCCGGACCCACAAGCGGCTGATCGACATCGTGGAGCCGGCCCCCAAGACGGTGGATGCCCTGATGCGGCTCAACCTGCCGGCCGGGGTGGATATCGAGATCAAGCTCTAGCGTTGGTGAGTGACAACTGCAAGCACGTGGGGCAGACCGGCCGCCGGAAGAACGGGCCGGTCTGACCCGCAGGAGGGCAGGCGCACCGGGCCTGCTCTCTACGTGCCTTGATTGTGAGTGGATGGGAAGATGAAAGAGGGCATTCTAGGCCGCAAGGTGGGCATGACCCAGGTCTTTGACGCCCAGGGAACGGCGATCCCGGTCACGGTGATCGAGGCCGGCCCGTGTGTGGTGACGCAGGTCAAGACTCCCAAACGCGATGGCTACGCGGCAGTGCAATTGGGTTTTGGGGTCGCCCGGCGTCTGAACGAACCCCAGCGGGGACACCTTATGGGCCTGCCGCCGGTGCGTCATCTGCGCGAGATTCGCATCTCGCCGGATGAAGCGGTGGAGGTGGGCCAAAAGGTGGAAGTGGGCATCTTCAAGCCGGGCGATAGAGTGGATGTGACCGGCATCTCCAAAGGCAGAGGGTTCGCCGGCGTGGTCAGGCGCCATGGCTTTGCCGGCGGCCCGCGCACCCATGGGCAATCAGACCGCACCCGCGCACCAGGGGCGATCAGCTCCGGGACCACGCCAGGCCGTATCCTCAAGGGCAAGCGGATGGCCGGGCGCATGGGCGGTGAGCGTGTCACGGTGCAGAACCTGGAAGTGATCGTAGCCGATCCGGCCCGCAATCTGCTCCTGGTCCGGGGCGCAGTCCCAGGGGCCAGGAATGGGCTGTTGCTCATCCGGCGGGCAGTGAAGTCGTAATTGGCCACTGACCACGGACCGCAGACCCCCCTCAGACATTCGATGGCGGTCAGCGGTCGGCTGGCGGCGGTCAGATGTGCAGGCAGGAGAGAAGCGTGGAACTGGCAGTTTATAACGTGGCTGGCGAGGTGGTAGACCACGTTCGCGCCAGCGATTACATCTTTGCAGCTCCGATCAATATACCGGTGATGCACCAGGCCCTGGTGCGCCAGCAAGCGAACGCCCGGTTGGGGACCCATAAGACCAGGACCCGGGCCGACGTCAGCGGTGGCGGCTCTAAACCCTGGCGTCAAAAAGGCACCGGCCGGGCCAGGCAAGGCTCGCGGCGGGCACCCCACTGGCGCGGTGGGGGCACCGTCTTTGGACCGCAGCCCCGCAGCTACCGACAACGAATGCCCAGGCGGATGCGGCGCCTGGCCTTGCGTGCCGCCCTGTCCGTCAAAGCCCGCGATAACCAGATCGTCCTGGTGGACAACCTGGCCCTGGAGCAGCCGCGCACCAAAGATATGCTGGCGATTCTGGGGCGATTGCCCGTGGGAGACTCGGTACTCATCGCCTTACCGGCGGCCGACCTGGTGGTGGAGCGATCAGCGCGGAACATCGCCGGGGTCAAGATCTTGCGAGTTAACTACCTGAATATCCGGGACCTGTTGAGCTACGATACCTTGCTGATGCCGGTGGCAGCCCTGGAGGTGATCCATGCTCTCTGGGACGCCCCCGGGTTCACTGTGGCGGGGGATGAAGCATGAACGTCTATGATGTGCTCCGACGTCCTATCACTACTGAGCGGGCCTTGCGTCTGGCGGAGCAGGGGAAATATACCTTTGAGGTGGCCCCCACGGCCAACAAGATCCAGATCAAGCAGGCGGTAGAGACGATCTTTAAAGTGAACGTGGTCAGGGTGAACACCATCACCGTGCCGGGCAAAAAGCGTCGTGGCTGGCGGCGGCCTGTCTACGGCAGTACATCCAAATGGAAAAAGGCTATCGTGACCCTGCAAGAAGGCCAACGCATCGAGTTTTCTGTCGGCTAGGGCAAAAGGGATTTATAGCGGCTTCAGCCGGACGACTCAGGGTCCAGGAGGGGTAGTTCACGATATGGCAATCAAAATATACAAACCCACTTCGCCGGGACGGCGAGGGATGAGCGTCTCCACGTTTGAGGAGATCACACGCGAGGAGCCGGAAAGATCCCTGCTCCAGCCGTTGAAGAAGAAGGCCGGCCGCAATGTACGGGGCAAGGTTACGGTCCGCCATCATGGTGGGGGGCATAAACGTCGCTACCGCGTCATTGACTTTAAGCGAGATAAGGCCGGCGTGCCCGGCCGGGTGGCCGCCATCGAATACGACCCGAATCGCTCGGCCCGGATCGCGCTGATCAACTACGCAGACGGCGAAAAGCGCTATATCATCGCCCCGGTGGGCCTGAAAGTGGACGACCGGGTGATGGCCGGCCCGGCGGCCGATATTCGCGTGGGCAATGCCCTGCCTATTCAGAGCATCCCGGTGGGAACGATGATCCACAACATCGAGTTACAGCCGGGCCGGGGAGGGCAACTGGTGCGTTCAGCCGGCGCGGCGGCCCAGTTGATGGCCAAAGAAGGTCCCTATGCGCACGTGCGGTTGCCCTCTGGCGAGGTGCGGCTGATCAGTGTCCAGTGTATGGCGACCGTGGGCCAGGTGGGGAACCTGGACCATGCCCGGATCAAACTGGGCAAGGCCGGTCGGGCGCGCCATTTGGGTCGCCGGCCGGCGGTACGTGGCTCGGCCATGACCCCCCGAGACCATCCCCACGGCGGGGGTGAGGGTCGCCAGCCCATTGGGCTGCCAGGACCCAAGAGTCCCTGGGGCAAGCCTACTCTGGGTTACAAGACCCGGCGGCAGAACAAGCCGAGCAACAAATGGATCGTGCGCCGACGGAAGAAATAGGAGAGAGCAAGCCATGTCCAGATCGCTCAAAAAGGGACCTTATATAGAGGAACGGTTGCGGGCGCGAGTGCTCGAGATGAACCGCACCGGCCGCAAACGAGTGCTCAAGACCTGGTCGCGGGCCAGCACTATCTCGCCGGAGTTCGTCGGGCATACCATAGCCGTCCACGATGGCCGGCGCCATGTGCCGGTGTTCATCACCGAAAACATGGTGGGCCACAAGCTGGGCGAGTTCGCGCCCACCCGGTTCTATCGTGGCCATACGGCACGAGAGAAAAAGGCCCGGCGCCAATAACCGGGGGAGGGCAATATGGAAGCGAGTGCCGTGGCGAGGTACGTGCATACCTCACCAACCAAGATGCGCCGCATCGCCGATGCGATCCGCGGCCGACCCGTGCCTCTGGCGCTGGCGACCTTGCAGTATCTGCCGGGACCCTCAGCGCGCACGGTGTCCAAGGTGGTACGTTCGGCTGTGGCCAATGCCGATAACCTGCATGGCCTGGAACCAGACGAACTGTATATTGCCGCGATCATGGTGGATGGGGCCGGCTTTACGCGCAATACACGCCGTTGGCGACCCGGGGCGCGCGGTCGCTATAAGATGATGCGCCGCCGGGCCAGCCATATCAAGGTGGTGGTGCGCGCAGTCGAGGAGGAATAGAGGAGGTAGAGGGCTTTGGGACGCAAGGTACAACCTGTTGGCTTTCGACTGGGCCAAACGACAACCTGGCAATCGCGATGGTACGCGGACAAGGACGAGTATGCCGACCTGTTGCAGCAGGACCTGTGGATCCGCCAGCGGTTGATGGAGGAGCTGGATTCGGCCGGGCTGGCGCGGGTGGACATTGAGCGCTCGGGGCGACTTATTAACCTCACCCTGCACGCGGCCAAACCGGGCATGATCATCGGCAAAGGCGGGACCAAAGTGGAGACGTTGCGCCGGGAACTGGAAAACCAGACCGGCTCGCGGGTGCGCATTGACATCCAGGAGATTCGCCAGCCAGAGTTGAATGCCTATCTGGTGGCCCGCAATGTGGCCGAACAGATCGAACGCCGCATCTCCTATCGGCGGGCCATGAAGCAGGCGGTGGGGCGGGCGATGCGTTTTGGGGCCCAGGGAGCCAAGATACGGTGCAGCGGGCGGCTGGCCGGGGCCGAGATGAGCCGTTCCGAGTGGGTCCATGAGGGGCGGGTGCCGTTGCATACTTTGCGCTCCGATATAGACTATGCTCAGGCGGAAGCGCTGACCAAGTTGGGGCAGATCGGGGTCAAGGTCTGGATTTATAAAGGGGACATTATCCCGGCGAAAGCGGAGACGCCAGAACCCGGCGCCTCGCCGGCCGCCTGATCCTGGCCCGTACTCGCAGGAGAGAGCAAGATGTTAATGCCCAAGAAGTTCAAATACCGCAAGATGCATCGCGGGCGCATGAAGGGGCCGGCCTCGCGTGGCGCAACCATGGCCTTTGGGGAGTTCGGGTTGCAGGCCCTGGAACCGTGCTGGTTGACCAGTCGCCAGATCGAGGCCGCCCGCCGGGCAGCTACCCGCCACGTGCGACGCGGCGGCAAGATCTGGATCCGGGTATTCCCCGACAAGCCAGTGACGGCCAAGCCCGCCGAGACCCGTATGGGGAAGGGTAAGGGTGCGGTGGACCACTATGTGGCGGTGGTGAAGCCCGGTCGCATCCTGTTCGAGGTGGCCGGGGTCCGCGAGGACCTGGCCCGTGAGGCCCTGCGCCTGGCCAGCAACAAACTGCCCATCAAGACCCGCCTGATCGCGCGCTCGGATCTGCTGAGCGAGGAGGGTTAGAGATGAAGAGAGCCGAGGCACGCAAGGTAATGGCCGAGCTGCGCCAACGGGCCAGGACCTCGGACAGCGAGTTTGACCACGTGATGGCCGAGATCGAGGACCACATCCGGGATGGACACCAGGAGTTGTTCAACCTGCGCTTTCAACTGGCGACCCGCCAGCTCAAGAATTACAAGCGGTTGCGCGAGGTGCGGCACGAGATCGCCCGCTGGGAGACCCTGCGGCGAGAATTGGAGATCGAGGCCTGGGAACGTGCCTATGAGGAGGCGGCGGCGTGAGTGAGCAAGTCTCGGGTCTGACCCCGGCCGAGCAACGGCGGAAGACCAGGATCGGCCGTGTGGTCAGTGACAAGATGGACAAGACGGTTGTGGTGGCGGTGGAGACATTGTATCGCCACCCGCTATACCACAAGATCGTCAAGCGGACCAGACGCTTTATGGCCCACGACGAGCACCAGGTATGCCGGGTGGGGGATCGGGTGCGCATTGTGGAGACCCGCCCCCTGAGCCGTCGCAAACGCTGGCGGGTCGTGGAAGTCATTGGCCATGAACTGCTGGCGGAGATAGAGTTACCGACGGGCGAGGAGGAACTGGCCGAGATCCTGGCCGCAGTACCGCCAGCGGGTGAAGGTCCGGCGACGGCTGACATGCCGGGTGAAGCCCCCGTGGTTGCAGATAGTGAGGTGGAGCGATGATCCAGCAGGAGAGCCGGCTGCGGGTAGCCGACAACACCGGGGCCAAAGAATTGCTCTGTATTCGCGTCCTGGGTGGCTCACGGCGACGCTACGGTGGCGTGGGGGACATCATCATAGCCACGGTCAAGCAAGCTGCGCCCCAGGGTGCGGTGAAAAAGGCCGATGTCGTGCGGGCCGTGATCGTGCGCACGGCCAAAGAGTATCGCCGGGCCGATGGCAGCTATATCCGCTTTGACGATAACGCGGCCGTGATCCTGGACGAGCGTTTGAACCCCCGGGGCACGCGTGTCTTTGGGCCGGTGGCGCGCGAGTTGCGCGAGAAAGGCTTTATGAAGATCGTATCCCTGGCCCCGGAGGTGCTGTGACTGACATCCGTGCATAACTCCTGTTAGGATGGGAACAAGGGGGAGAAGGCCTTTCTGGGGGTTTTTGCGGCGGCGAAGCCGCCGCAAAAACCCCTATGAGGCATTCTTTCCCCTCCCCCGAAGGGATACGAAGTGGGGAGTGGAGCAGTATCCTCAGGCGTTTAAATTACGCCCGGATGTCAAGCTGTGAGGGACAAGCATGAAGATACGAAAAGGTGATAAGGTGCTGGTCCTGACGGGCAAGGACCGGGGCAAGACTGGTGAGGTCCGCCAGGTGATTCGGGCCAGGAAAAAACGCAGCGCAGAATGGGACCCCGATCACGATCGGGTCATCGTTGCCGGGCTGAACATCGTCAAACGACACTTGCGCCCCCGCCGGGTGCGAACCCAGGCCGGCATCGTAGACATCGAGGCGCCGATCCACATCTCTAACGTGGCCTTGATCTGCCCCCGGTGCAACAAGCCGGTGCGCGTGGGCTACCAGGTGATGGAGGATGGCAGCAAGTCGCGGGTCTGCCGCAAGTGCGGCGACTCGATTGACTAGGCGCCAGGCAACGGAGGAGATATGGCCAGGCAAATACCCCGGCTCAAACAACTCTACCGCGATGAAGTAGTGGCCGCCTTGATCCAGGAGTTCGGCTACCGTAACGTGATGGAAGTACCCCGCCTGCACAAGGTCACGGTCAACATCGGGTTAGGCGAGGCCCTTCGTGACGCCAAGGCTGTGGATAATGCCTCGCGTGACCTGGCTCTGATCACCGGCCAGCGGCCGGTGGTCACGCGAGCGCGCAAGTCCATCGCCGGGTTCAAGGTCCGCGCCGGGATGCCAGTGGGCCTCATGGTCACGCTACGGGGTGATCGGATGTATGACTTTCTGGATCGGTTATTCAACGTGGCCTTGCCGCGAATCCGGGACTTTAGGGGACTGTCCAGCAAGTCCTTCGATGGGCGCGGTAACTATAGCATCGGGCTACGTGAGCAGTTAGTCTTTCCAGAGATTGACTATGACACTATTGACCGCTTGCGGGGCCTGGAAGTGAACATCGTAACCACGGCCCGGAGTGACGCGGAGGGCAAAGCCCTGCTACGTCATCTGGGTTTGCCATTCCGGGATTAGTATACGGGAGGAAGCGGTGGCAAAGAAATCCATGATCGCACGGGAACAAAAACGCAAGTATCCCACACGGGTGCGGAATCGGTGTCGTGTCTGCGGCCGCCCACGGGCTTATATGCGCCGCTTTGGGCTGTGTCGCATCTGTTTCCGGGAGCGTGCGGGACAGGGTTTGATCCCCGGCGTGATCAAGTCCAGTTGGTGAGCCGGGTGGCCCCGACGGTAATGACGAGGAGTGTGTGATGACCACAAGTGATCCTATCGCCGATATGTTGACACGAATCCGCAATGCCCAGATGGCTCGTCATGAGAGCCTGGAGTTACCGGCCTCCCGGATCAAACTGGACATCCTGCGTATCCTGAAGGAAGAGGGCTATATCAAAGATTTCCGGGTCCGCCGGGAAGGAGCACGGCGCATAGTGAAGGTCTGGCTAAAATACGTGGACCGGAAACCCATGCTGTCGGGATTGCAACGAGTGAGCAAACCGGGCCGCCGGGTCTACGTGGGCAAAGACGAGATCCCGAAGGTTTTAAACGGGATGGGCGTGGCGGTGCTCTCCACTTCGCAAGGGGTGCTGCCAGACCGCCAGGCACGCCGCTTGGGCGTGGGTGGTGAAGTGTTGTGCTTCGTCTGGTAAGGAGGTTGCGGTGTCTCGAATCGGTAAACGGCCCATCCCCCTGCCCCCCAGGGTGGATGTGCATATTGAGGGGCAACATATCACGGTGCGCGGCCCGCTGGGCACGTTAGAACGAGACCTGGTGCCAGACATCCAGGTCCGACGTGAGGGGGATACCCTGGTAGTCACGCGCCCTTCGGATAGCCCGAGGCATAAAGCGCTGCACGGCCTCACGCGCACCCTGATCGCCAATATGGTGGTCGGCGTCAGCCAGGGGTATCGGAAAGACCTGGAGATCCAGGGGGTGGGCTATAAGGCGCAGATGGCCGGGGACACAGTGGTCTTGCAGGTGGGGTATTCGCATCCGGTCAGAGTCACACCCCCACCGGGGATCAAGTTTGTGGTGGAGAACCCCCAACTGGTGAGCGTGCGAGGCCTGGACAAGGAGCTGGTAGGCGAGGTGGCAGCGCGCATCCGTGCCATCCGCAAACCAGAGCCTTATCTGGGTAAAGGTATCCGGTATGCCGGCGAGGCGCTTCGTCGCAAGGCCGGCAAGTCTGGTAAGGTGGGCAAGTAAGAGGGGCATGGCATGATCAAACAATATGATCGCGCCGCCGCACGCCGACGGCGGCATCGGCGAGTGCGTATGACGGTGCGCGGTACGGCGGGCCGGCCGCGTCTGTGCGTGTTCCGCAGCTTGCAGCACATCTACGCCCAGATCATTGACGATGAACGGGGCCAGTCGCTGGTGGCTGTTTCCACCCTGGAACCGGCGATCCAGGCAGCGGTGAGGGGGCAGCCCAAGGCAGCCCAGGCGAGTGTGGTGGGCAAGGTTCTGGCGGAACGGGCCCGGCAGAAGGGGATCACCACCGTGGTGTTCGACCGGGGTGGCTATAAATATCACGGTCGCGTTCAGGCCCTGGCCGAAGCAGCTCGTGAAGGCGGGCTGCTGTTCTAGCGGGTAACCCGACAGGAGTGAGCATGGCGAAAAGAAGGGTGCGGGAACAACAAGACGAAGAGACTGTGGTCGAGGAGCTGGAGTTCGAGGAGCGCGTGGTCTCTATCAACCGCGTGGCGAAGGTCCAGAAGGGTGGCCGCCGCTTTGGGTTCAGCGCGATGGTCGTTGTGGGCGACCGGCAAGGTCGGGTCGGTGTGGGATTGGGCAAGGCCCGTGAGGTGCCGGATGCCATCCGCAAGGGCGTAGAGATCGCCCGGCGCAACATGATCACCGTCCCCCTGCTCGGTCACACCATCCCCCACGAGGTGATCGGCAAGTTCGGGGCCGCCCAGGTGTTGATCAAACCGGCCTCGCCAGGCACTGGCGTGATCGCCGGCAGCGGGGTGCGCGCGGTGGTGGAGGCCGCCGGTATCCGCGATATCCTGACCAAATCGCTGGGCAGCGCGAACGCCATCAACGTGGTCCACGCCACCATGGAGGCCCTGCGGGCATTAAAAGACCCGGAAGAAGAGGCCCGCCAGCGGGGGAAGCTCCTGTCTCAAGTCACCCCCGTATGGGCGCGGAAACGGGTAAGCGAGGAGCACGAGAATGGCTGAGCGGAAACTGCGCATTACCTGGGTCAAAAGTGCCATCGGTTATGGCCGGGACCAGAAGGCGACTATCCGGGCCTTGGGTTTGCACCATCTGAAAGAGACGGTGGAACACGCGGATACACCGGCGATCCGGGGCATGGTATTCAAAGTCCAACACCTGGTGCAGGTGGAGGAAGTGGAGGACATAGCCTGAGGCGGAGATGTTCGTGCTCATGCCCGGCCCAGGCCGGGCTGAGTCACTCACCGTTGATACGAGGAGAACGGAGATGAAGTTGCATGAATTGGGGCCGGCCCTGGGGAGCCGTAAACGACGGATCCGGGTAGGCCGTGGCGACGCCAGCCGGCGAGGCAAGACGGCCGGCCGGGGCACCAAGGGGCAGAACGCCCGCAGTGGCGGTGGGGTGCGCCCCTATTTTGAGGGTGGGCAGTTACCCCTGGTACGACGCCTGCCCCATCAGCGCGGCTTTACCAATATCTTTCGCGTGGAATACAGCGTCGTCAATGTGGGGCGGTTGGCGGACTTGCCGGCCGGCACCGAGGTGACCCCGGAGTTGTTGCGGGAAGCCGGTCTGGTCCGCAAGAACAGGCCGATCAAGATCCTGGGAGATGGCGACCTGACCCAGCCGCTCATCGTGCAGGCCCATAGTTTCTCGACCAGCGCCCGGCACAAGATCGAGGCGGCCGGGGGCAAGGTGGTCGAACTGAGCCAGCCGGTCCCCTAGAGCTGGCCGCGTGGTCACGGGACCGCAAGAGAAGTTACTGAGGAGGCCGCATAGCCCATGCTCCAAGCCATGATCAATGCCTTCCGGTTGCCAGACCTGCGCCGGCGATTGTTGGTCACTCTGATCATCCTGGTGATCTTTCGCCTGTTCGTGGCCGTGCCCATCCCGGGCGTGAACCAGGAGAAACTGGCAGACCTGTTCAAGGGTAACCAGTTCTTGAGCCTGCTGGACCTGTTCGCCGGGGGCGCCATGTCGCGGCTCTCCATCGCCATGATGGGTGTCTACCCGTATATCACGTCCACCATCATCATCCAGCTTCTCACCCCGATCATTCCCAAGTTCGAGGAGTGGTCTAAGGAAGGTGAGGCGGGACGCCGGCGCCTCAACCAGATCATGCATTGGTTGACGGTGCCATTGGCGATGTTGCAGGGGTTTGCCCAGATCTCGGCGTATGCCAGCCAGGGGATCATCACCAACTGGGGTTTCGATACCCTGGCGGCGTCTTTGTCCACGATCGCTATCCTGGTAACGGTGACGACAGGCACTATCGTGGCTGTCTGGTTGGGGGAGTTGATCTCGGAGGCTGGCATTGGCAATGGGGTCTCTATCATCATCCTGGCGAATATCGTGGCCCGCCTGCCCAGCCAGATCGGTAGCACGTTGATCCTGGGCCAGAACTGGCTGGGGATCATCGTCTTTTTCGCTATCGCCATCGTCACGGTGGCGGCCATTGTGCTGGTGCAGGAGGGCGAGCGCCGCATCCCGGTTCATTATGCCAAGCGCGTGCGGGGCCGGCGGGTTTATGGTGGCCAGAGCACCCATGTGCCGGTTAAGGTGCTGTCGGCCGGCATGATTCCTTTGATCTTTGCCCTGTCCATCCTGGCCTTTCCCACCATCATCGGCAGCTATATGCAGTACGGCGAAGGCTGGGTGGGGGACGTGGGCCGGACGCTGATGTCGGCCTTTGATCAGAGCAGCATCATCTACTGGGCCGCTTACTTTTTCATGACCATTGGTTTCACCTATTTTTACACCATGGTCATCTTTGAGCAGCAGAATCTGGCGGAAAATCTACAGAAGCAGGGCGGATTTATACCCGGTATCCGGCCGGGCCGGCCCACGCAGGACTATCTGACCCGGATACTGAACCGGGTGACCCTGTTCGGGGCGATATTCCTGGGAACCGTGGCGGTCTTGCCCTATTTTGCGCGCCTGATCACCAGCGTGCAGACCATGAGCCTGGAGAGCACCAGCGTGCTCATCGTGGTGGGTGTGGTATTGGATACCATGCGGCAACTTGAAGCCCAGTTGCTGATGCGGCATTACGAGGGCTTTATCAAGTAGTCCTGGCTGCCTGCCCGCCAGCAGGTTGGGTCAAATATTCCGCTGGTCGGAGAGTCGGGCGAAGGAAGGGGCGTTGAAGGTGGAGTCCAAAGGGCCGCGATACATCATCTTGTTGGGGCCGCCGGGCGTGGGCAAGGGCACGCAGGCGGAACGATTGATGGCGCGGCTGGGCCTGCCCCACGTGGCTTCCGGGGACCTGTTTCGGGAGCACCTCAAGGCCGGGACGCCGTTGGGCTTGAAGGCCAGGTCCTACATGGATCGCGGCGAGTTGGTGCCCGACGACATCACGATCGGCATGGTGATGGACCGGCTGGCGCAGCCGGATTGTGTGGCCGGGGCTATCCTGGACGGGTTTCCGCGCACAGTGGCCCAGGCGCAGGCGCTGGAGACGGCGTTGGCGCAGCAGGGGCGGGCGGTGGAGGCCGTGCTTTATATCCGGGCGCCAGCAGAGGTTTTATTGGCCCGCTTGAGTGGGCGGTGGACCTGTCAGCGGTGCGGGGCGGTTTATCACGTGTTGTTCAGCCCGCCCCGGGAGGCCGGACGTTGCGACGAGTGCGGTGGCGTGCTATATCAGCGTCCGGATGATACGCCGGAGACCCATCGGCGGCGTATTGATGTCTACCAACAGCAAACGGCACCGCTCATCGCCTGGTACCAGGCGCGTGGCCTGTTGCAGGAGATTGACGGCACTTTAGATATTGATGGGGTGACCACGGCCCTGCTGACTGCCTTGCGGTCCTGACACGCTATGGCCATCGTGATCAAGTCTCCCCACGAGATCCAGTTGATGCGCCGGGCCGGCCAGATCGTGGCCGAGGTGCTGGAGATCTTGCAGGCGGCGGTGCGGCCGGGACTGACCACCGGCGAATTGGATCTACTGGCGGACCAGCAGATTCGGGCGCGCGGGGCCATCCCTTCCTTCAAAGGGTATCGAGGGTTCCCGGCTTCGCTCTGCGTGGCGGTGAACGAGGAGATCGTGCATGGCATCCCTGGGCGGCGGGTCCTCCGCCCAGGCGACATCGTGAGCCTGGATGTGGGGGCCATTTACAAGGGCTATCAGGGCGATGCGGCCGTCACCGTACCGGTGGGAGACATCCCGCCGGCTGTGCAGCGGTTGTTGGATGTAACCCGGGAATCGTTGGCCGCGGCTATCGTCGCGGCAAGGCCCGGTAACCGCCTGGGCGACATCTCATGGGCCATCCAGCATTGCGCCGAAGCGGCCGGGCTGGGCGTGGTGCGCGAGTATGGGGGCCACGGGATCGGCCGGCAATTACACGAGGACCCGCATATCCCCAACGTGGGGACGCCGGGCCGGGGTCCCCGGCTGCGCCGGGGCATGACTCTGGCCCTGGAACCCATGTTGGTCTTGGGCCAGGCACAAACGCGCGTGTTAGCGGACAACTGGACCGTGGTAACCAGCGATGGCGCGTTGGCGGCCCATTTCGAGCACACCATTGCCATAACCAATGGCGAAGCGGAGATACTGACGCGGCTATAGGCGGCCGCCAGGAGGGAGCAAGATGAAAGTGGCAGCATCGGTCAAACGACGTTGTGAACACTGCAAGATCATCCGCCGCCGGGGGGTGGTGCGGGTGATCTGCAAGAATCCCAAGCACAAGCAGCGACAGGGTTAACAGTCGCCGGTCCTCAGTCGCCGGTCCTCAGTCGCCGGCCTTCAGTAACCGGTCTTCAGTCGCCAGTTCTTGCGTATATGACTCTAGACTGTAGACTGATGACTGAGGACTGATGACCGAGAACTGAGGACTGAGGACTGACGACCGAGGACTGAGGACTGATGGAGGTGGTACGTGGCGAGAATCGCGGGTGTGGATATTCCCCGGAACAAGCGTGTTGACATCGCGCTGACTTATATCTATGGGATAGGGCGAACCTCGGGCCAACGGATCGTGGAAGCCGCTGGCGTGGCCCCAGAGACGCGGGTCAAGGACCTGACCGAGGCTGAGGTGAGCCGGCTGCGCGAGATCATCGAGAGGAACTATCGCGTGGAGGGCGACTTGCGCCGGGAAGTGGATATGAACATCAAACGGCTGATGGAGATCGGGAGTTACCGTGGCCTGCGGCATCGGCATGGCCTGCCCGTTCGCGGTCAGCGCACGCGCACGAATGCCCGCACGCGCCGAGGGCCTAGAAAGACCGTGGCGGGACGGCGGCGGTCCCGGGCCAAGAAATAATCATCGAATAAGCGAATCGTACATTCGTATATTCGTAGATTCGTGCATTCACGTAGAGGAGTGGAGAATGCCAGCACCGAAAAAGGGAGGGCCGCGCACGCGGGCCAAACGGCGAGAACGCCGGATCGTGCCGCGGGCACAGGCGCATATCACTTCCACGTTCAACAACACCATCGTGACCATCACGGATCCGGGTGGGGATACGTTGACCTGGGCGAGTTGTGGGACGGCCGGGTTCAAGGGGGCTCGCAAGGGCACGCCCTTTGCCGCCCAACTGGCGGCCCAGCAGGCGGCCCGGCAGGCCACCGATTTCGGCGTGCGTGAGTTGGACGTGTTCGTGAAGGGGCCGGGCGCCGGCCGTGACGCTGCGATCCGGGCCTTACAGTCGTCGGGCCTGGCGGTGGTATCCATTACCGACAAGACGCCCATTCCCCACAATGGCTGTCGCCCGCGCAAGCGACGGCGGGTGTAGGGAGGATAGATGGCTAGATATACCGAGGCAGTCTGCAAACAATGTCGTCGGGAGGGGGTCAAGCTGTTCCTGAAAGGGGACCGCTGTATGACCTCCAGGTGTGCTATCGAGCGGCGGGGGTATCCGCCGGGAGAACACGGCAACCCCAAGGGACGTGGGCGACGGCGCAAGCCCTCAGATTATGCCCTGCAATTGCGCGAGAAACAAAAGATCCGGCGCATCTATGGGGTCCTGGAGCGGCAGTTCCGACGGTATTTTGCCGAAGCGGAACGGATGCCCGGTCGGGCTGGCGAGAACCTGTTGCAATTGCTGGAGCGACGGTTGGATAACGTGGTCTACCGGCTGGGGCTGGCCGATTCCCGGGCCCAGGCCCGGCAATTGGTCTCCCATGGTCATATCGCCGTCAATGGACACAAAGTAGACATCGCTTCCTATATAGTGAAACCGGGCGATGTGATCACCGTGCGAGAGCAGAGCAAAAAAAGCGTGTATTTCAAAGAGTGCGCCAAAGGGTTGGGGCGCAAGAGGATCCCAGCCTGGTTGACCCTGGATGCCCGGGCCTTAGAAGGCCGGGTCGTCGCTCTGCCAGCACGATCGGATGTGGACGTCACCCTGAATGAGCAGTTGGTTGTGGAGTACTACAGCCGCTAAGGGGGGTGGTTCGAGTCCCCCACCCGTGCCAGGAGGCGGAGCCTTGCTAGATATTGTATTACCCCAGATCACTGCCCTGGAGGAGACGCCGGAGTTTGGCCGGTTCTCCGTCGGTCCGATGGAAGGGGGCTATGGCATCACCGTCGGCAATGCCTTGCGCCGGGTGCTGTTGTCTTCGTTGCCCGGTGCGGCCGTGACCTCAGTCCGCATCATGGGAATCTGGCACGAGTTCTCGGCTATCCCTCACGTCCGCGAGGACGCGCTGGGTATCGTCTTGAACCTGAAACGGCTATATGTGCGATCGCGGGCCGATGAACCGGTGGTGCTCCGTTTGCAAGCCACCGGCGCGCGCGAGGTGACGGCGGCCGACATCCTGGCCCCGCCAGAAGTGGAGATCATCAACCCGCAACTACATATCGCCACGTTGGACAGCGAAGAGGCCGTGCTGGATATGGAGATGACGGTGGAGCGCGGCCGGGGTTACCAACCCGCCGAGGCGCACGAGGGCGAGTTGCCCATTGGCACCATGCCCGTGGATGCCATCTTTAGCCCGGTGCGCAAGGTCCAATATGACGTGGAACGGGCGCGGATCGGCCAGGCGACGGATTATGACCGGCTGGTGATGTCTATCTGGACCAACGGCACGATCACCCCGCGCGAGGCCTTTTCGCGGGCCGCGCAGATCCTGGTGCGACACTTTGGCCTGGTGATGGAGTTCGGCCTAGCTAACATCCTGCGGGTGGAGGAGGTAACGCCTTCACTGGCGATCCCGGCGGCCATCTATGATGCGCCCATTGAAGACCTGGATCTGTCGGTACGGGCCTATAATTGCCTCAAGCGGTCAGGGATCACCCGCGTGGGCCAGGTGCTGGAGATGAGTGAAGATGACCTGCTGGCGGTCTGGAACTTTGGTCGCAAATCATTGGAGGAGCTACGGGAACGTCTCCAGGCCAAAGGGTATATCGAGTATTCGATGTTAGCGCCGCCGGAGGAGGCATAGATGAGACATCGTGTTGCTGGTCGCCACCTCGGCCGGTCCACCGGCGAGCGGCGAGCTTTGTATCGCAATCTGGTCACTGACTTGTTGCGCCACGAGCGCATCGAGACTACGGAGGCCAAAGCCCGGGAGATTCGGCCCCAGGCCGAACGCCTGATCACCCTGGCCAAGCGGGGCCTGGCCGACGGCCGGCCGGAGCGTATCCTCCATGCCCGCCGCCTGGCGGCGGCCCGGCTGAATGATCCCTTGATCGCGCGCAAGTTGTTCGAGGTGTTGGCGCCCCGGTACCAGGCTCGCCCCGGCGGTTACACGCGGATCGTGAAGCTACACCGGCGCCTCGGCGACGGGGCCAAGATGGCGATCATCGAGCTGGTAGAGGAGTGACAGCAGGTGGGGCCGTGGGGGTGCGGGTGGTCTTTACCGTGGCCTATGATGGAACGCGGTATCAGGGCTTTCAGGTCCAGCGCACCGGCCCCACCGTGCAGGGGGAGTTGGAAGCGGCGTTATATCGCCTCACCGGCGAAACAGGCCGGGTGATCGGGGCTGGCCGCACGGATGCCGGCGTTCATGCGGCCGGCCAGGTAGCGGCCTGTACGATCCCCAAACCCTGGCCCCTGACCGAGTTGCGACGGGCGCTGAATGCGGTGTTGCCGCCAGACATCGCCGTGCTGGAGATGGTGAGCGCGCCGCCGGGTTTTCACCCCCGCTACAGCGCGTATAGCCGGACGTATCGCTACCGGATCTGGAATGCAGCGGTGCGTTCGCCCACCGAACGCCTGTATAGCCTGCACGTGGCGCAACCTTTAGACCTGGAAGCCATGAACGCGGCTTGTGCCGCTCTGATCGGGGAACACGATTTTGCCACCTTTGGCTCCCCGGTGGGCCGCTCGCGAAACACCGTTCGCCGCGTCTATCGCGCCGAATGGGGCCGGTATGGCTCACAGGTCTGGTTTGACGTGGAGGCGAATGCGTTTCTGCGGCGGATGATGCGCGGGTTGACCGGGACCCTGTTGCTCGTGGGGCAGGGGCGGCTGGCCCCGGCAGCAGTGGCCGATCTGTTAGCGTGGCGGACGCGTGCGCAGTCTGGCCCCAGCGTCCCGGCACATGGGCTATGGCTGATGCGGGTATCATATCCGGCGACGGTCTGGGCCGGTGGCCCGGGCCTGGGTGAGATCATGAGGAGTACGGAATGAAGACATATGCTACACGAGCGGCAGACATTAAACGCGAGTGGTGGGTGGTGGACGCCGAGGGCCAGAACCTGGGTCGGCTGGCGACCCGGATCGCCCACATCCTGCGCGGCAAACACAAGCCGTATTACAGTCCCCACCTGGACGTGGGTGATTTCGTGATCGTGGTCAATGCCGGCAAGGTCCAGGTGACCGGGCGCAAGTTGGACCAGAAGGCGTATTATCGGCACTCTGGTTATCCGGGTGGATTACGCCGGGTGACCCTGCGAGATCAACTCCAGCACCATCCAACCCGGGTGGTAGAGGCGGCCGTGCGAGGGATGTTGCCGCACAATCGCCTGGGGCGGCAGATGTTCAAGAAGCTCAAGGTCTATGCTGAGGGTGAGCATCCCCATCAGGCCCAGCAGCCCAGGCCATTGGAGATCAAATAGGAGACGAAGCGTATGACAGAAGCGCAGCGGTATTACTACGGGACCGGTCGCCGCAAGACTGCCGTAGCGCGGGTACGGCTGATCCCTGGCAGCGGTGAGATCATCGTTAATGACCGGCCGCTCCAGGAGTATTTCCCCGTGCTCCGGCATCAGACAGAGATCCTGAAACCCCTCCGTCTGGCTAACGTGTTGGGCCAGTACAGCGCCACGATCAAGGTCGGTGGGGGAGGACTGAGTGGCCAGGCTGATGCGGTCCGGCATGGGCTGGCCCGGGCCTTGATCGTGGCCGAGCCGACCCTGCGCCCCACGCTTAAAAAGGCTGGCTTGCTCACCCGTGACCCCCGGGTCAAGGAACGCAAGAAGGCCGGGTTACGCCGCGCCCGGCGGGCCAAGCAGTATACCAAGCGCTAAACCCGGCGAGGGCAGGCGGTGTGGTGAACAGAATCGCGGGCAGGACCTCCGGCGTGAGGTTCTGCCTGCGTTTGTCAGGAGGGGGTAGCGCCGTGCGCATCTTTCTGGACACAGCTAACATCGAGGAGATCCGGGCCGGGGTGCGATTGGGGGTGATCAGCGGGGTGACGACTAACCCCAGCCTCATGGCCCGGGAACAGGGTGCGGATTTCGGGGCGACGATCCGGGAGATCTGCGCCCTGGTGCGTGGTCCGGTGAGTGCTGAGGTCACGGCCCTGGATGCGGACGATATGGTGGATCAGGCCCACGTGATCGCTCGCTGGTCTGAGCACGTGGTCATCAAGATACCCCTCACCGCCGAGGGGCTGGTGGCTATCCATACCCTGGCGACCGATGGTATCCCCACCAACGCCACGCTGGTCTTTTCCCCCAATCAGGCCCTGCTCGCGGCCCGGGCCGGCGCCACTTACGTCTCCCCCTTTGTCGGCCGGCTGGATGATATAAACCACGATGGGATGCAGGTGGTGGCGGACACGGTGGCGATCTTTCAGCGACATGGCCTCGCCACCCAGGTCATCGCTGCCAGCATTCGACATCCCCTGCACGTGACCCAGGCTGCTTTGGCCGGGGCCCACATCGCCACTGTGCCCTATGCGGTGTTGCAGCAGATGATCCAGCACCCCCTCACTGAGCGCGGCCTCGAGCGGTTCCTGGCAGACTGGGCCAGGTTCCGGGCAACCTGGCGTTCTGACATCCGTGCATAACTTCTGTCAGGGAGGGAACAAGGAGAGAGAAAGCCTTTCTGGGGGTTTTTGCGGCGGCTTCGCCGCCGCAAAAACCCCTACCAGGCATTCTTTCCCCTCCCCGCACCGCGTAGTGGTGCCCTCATGCATTTAATTACGCACGGATGTCAGTAGAGTTTCCTTGACAGCTTGACCGAAAGCCGGTATACTCAAGTCCATTGTGAGTTGGACTTATGGGCCTCAGCCTGTCTCGCCTGAAGGCTCAACCCCAGGATTGTCCAGAGTCTGGGTGAGGACCGGTGAACTATATTGACCTGCACACTCACATCTTGCCTGGCTTTGATGACGGCGCGCGAGATGATGAACAGGCTCTGGCCATGGCTCGCATGGCCGTGGCTGACGGCGTGGGGTGCATCGTGGCGACCCCGCACAGCCTGGATAGAGGCTGGGGGCAGTTGCCCGCCGCCATCCGCGACCAGGTGGCCCGCCTGCAGGCGGTGTGTCGGGACCAGGGGTTAGACCTGGAGATCGTGCCGGGGCTGGAGGCCTACATCGCGCCGGACCTGCCCCGGCGCGTCACCCGCGAGCCAGGTTGTACCCTGGGGGGCACACGCTACCTGCTGGTCGAGTTCCCTTTGCAGCAGTATCCCCGTTATGTGGAGCAGACCGTCTTTGAGTTGCAGGTGGCCGGCTTCACGCCCATCATCGCCCATCCGGAGCGATATACGGAGGTCATCGCAGCCCCTTCGTTGATCTATACCCTGGTCGAGCGTGGGGTGCTGACCCAGGTTACGGCGGCCAGTCTGCTCGGTGTCTTTGGCCGCGAGATCCAGGAGGCGGCCCGATTATTCCTGACCCATGGCCTGGCCCACGTTATCGCCTCCGATGCCCACGGCCTTGGACAACGGCCGCCGGTCCTCTCTGAAGCGGTGGCCGTGGCCGCCGGTTGGATCGGCGAAGAGCAGGCGTTAAAGATGGTTACCACCACCCCAGCTCGCATCCTGGCCGATGAGCTTATCCCGGTGCCGCCGCCAGACCCCCTCCAGTCGCCGAAACGTCGCCTTTGGCGATTGTGGTAGGAGTTGCCCACGCGCGGGGCGCACCCCGTAGAACGAAAATATGCTGCGCGACCGTGCTCGCGCGGGGTGTGCCACCCCGCGCCGGCGGCGGGTCACCCAGTCAGGCCTGGGCCTGGCAGACCCGCCGCGAGCAGTGGCCGGAGCGCTATTTACGAGAGAGGTGAACCCATGACTCCCGAAGAGCGCACGGAGCTAATTGCAGCCGTACAGGCCGCGCTGGTCCCGTTCAAAGAAGAGATCCGCACCGACCTGATCGAACCTCTGCGCGCCGAGATGCGCCAGGCCAATGACGACCTGCGCGCGGAGATGCGCCAGGCCAATGAGGCGCTCCGCCAGGACCTGCGCGCCGAGATGCGCCAGGCCAATGACGACCTGCGCGCGGAGATGCGCCAGGCCAATGAGGCGCTCCGCCAGGACCTGCGCGCCGAGATGCGCCAGGCCAATGATGAGTTGCGTGCGGAGATGCGCCAGGCCAATGAGGCGCTCCGCCAGGACCTGCGCGCCGAGATGCGCCAGGCCAATGACGAGTTGCGTGCGGAGATGCGCCAGGCCAATGACGAGTTGCGTGCGGAGATGCGCCAGGCCAATGATGACCTGCGTGCGGAGATTATTCAAGTTGATCAGAACTTGCGCGCGGAGATCAGGCAGGTTGACCAGAGCTTGCGCGCAGAGTTGGCACAGTTGCGCGAAGACCTGCCCAACATCATCCTGGATACGGTCAAGCCTTTCATCGTGCTCATGATGGAAGAGTTCCAGAAAGCTGGGGCACGATTTGACCGCCTTGAGGAACGCCTGGATCGTCTGGAGAAACGGCTGGACCGCCTGGAGGCGCGCGTGGAGGGCCTGGATCGCAAGTTCATGCACCTGGCTGATGAGGTGGCGGAGTTGAAGGCCCGGCTGGGGCGCATCGAGGAAGCCCTGACGGCCTACGGGGTGAAAGTGGTCAAGACCCCAGAGGAGCGGTGGGCCACGCGGCAGGACCTGCAGCGCGTGGAGCAGCGCGTGACTCAATTGGAAGCGATCGTTTACGCCAGGTTCGGTGGTGAACCTGCGCCTCTGGTGGAGGGAATATGAAAGGACTCATCTTGAGCGGTGGCAAGGGCACCCGCTTATACCCTATTACCTATACCAGTGCCAAGCAGTTGGTGCCGGTGGCAAACAAACCGGTATTGTTCCGCGTCATTGAGGCAGTCCGCGACGCTGGGGTTGATGACATCGGCATCGTGGTGGGCGATACTGCCCCGGAGATCAAAGAGGCCGTGGGCAATGGCCGACGTTGGGGTGTGCGGATCACCTACATCCAGCAGGAGGCGCCGCTGGGCCTGGCCCATGCCGTCAAGGTCTCCCGTCCCTTCCTGGGAGATGAGCGATTCGTCGTGTTCCTGGGCGATAACGTGATCCAGGGGGGGATCAGCGAGCTGGTGCGTCAGTTCCAGGCCAGCGAGTGGAACGCCCAGATCGTGCTTACGCGCGTGGAGCACCCGGAGCAGTATGGCGTGGCCGAATTGGTGGACGGGCGCATCATCCGGCTGGTGGAAAAACCCCGCCAGCCCAAAAGCAACCTGGCTCTGGTGGGCATCTACATGTTCGACTCGACCATCTGGGAGGCCGTAAATGCCATCACCCCTTCCTGGCGCGGGGAACTGGAGATCACCGACGCCATCCAGTATCTGGTAGACCACGGCCGCACGGTGTATCCCTATATCCACGAGGGCTGGTGGATTGATACCGGCGCGCCGGGTGATATGCTGGATGCCAACCGGCTGGTGCTGGACGAGTTGGAGCACTATGTGGCGGGATACGTGGATCGGGATTCCCAGCTCATCGGCAAGGTGACGGTGGAGACCGGGGCAGAGATCATCAACAGCGTGATCCGGGGCCCGGTCATCATCGGTGAGGAGTCCCGCATCGTGAACTCTTACGTCGGCCCGTTCACCTCCATCTATCACCATGTGCTCATCGAGTGCAGCGAGATCGAACATTCGATCGTGCTGGAGCATAGCCGCATCCTGCACATTGACCGGCGCATCGAGGACAGCCTCATCGGTCGCAATGTCGAGATCACACGCAGTCCCCTCAAGCCCCGGGCCTACAAGATGATGCTGGGCGATAACAGTCGGGTGGGCCTGATCACCAACAGCGGCTGACAGAACCGCTCCGCTCTATGGGGCCACCCGTTTGAGCGGTCGGCTCGCGCCCACGCCGGGCGTGGAGACAAGGCAGGACTTATTGGACCGATATGAAAACAACGCTTATCTACGCTGGCATCACCGGCAAGGGTTTTAACAGCACTGGCCAGGGGATGGACTCGGGCTGGATCAGCCACGGCCTGGCCATCTTGTCGGCCGTGGCGAAGCAGGCTGGCCACGAGGTGGATCTGCTGGACCTGCGCGCCCTGCGCGACTGGGACCACGTCCGCCAGGAGCTGCTGAAGCGTCAGCCGCAAGTCTGTGGTCTCACCATGATGAGCGTGGATTTTAACCCGGTCATGGAATGCGTGCGCCTTATTGACCAGATTCTGCCAGAGACCACCATCGTCGTGGGGGGGCCACATCCCACTCTGATGCTGGACGAAGTGGCGGCCGAGGCGCGGATTGACTATATCGTGACCCATGAGGGGGAGATCACCTTTCCCCGCCTGCTGAAGGCCCTGGCCGCCGGCAGCCCACCGCCCGACCGGGTCCTGGTGGGCGAGCCGCCGGACCTGGACCGCCTCCCCTATTCTGACCACGATCTATTCCTCACCGAATGGCGCAAATGGGGCTATAACCTGGACTCGCCGGAAGCCCCGTTTGTCAAAGAGCTGCCGCCGCCGTTCGTCACCATCATCGCCGGTCGGGGCTGCCGTTATAATTGCAGTTTCTGCCAGCCGGCCGAGCGGCGCATCTTTGGCCCTAAAGTACGCCGGCGCAGTGTGGCCCACGTGCTGGGCGAATTGCAGGAACTGCGCGCCAAGTACCATTTCTCCAGCTTTATGTTCCACGATGATACCCTCACTGAGGACCGGGACTGGGTGTTGGAGTTCTGCCAGGCTTACCAGGCCGCTGGTTTCACCCAACCCTTCTTCTGCCAAAGCCGGGCTGATCTTATCGTGCGCCATGAAGATGTAGTGCGACGCATGGTCCAGGCCGGGCTGCGCGGCTATTTCATCGGCTTTGAGAGTGGCAGCGACCGGGTACTGCGCTTCATCCGCAAGGGCACGACCCGGGCCCTCAACTTGCAGGCGGCGCGTATTTGCCGGAAATACGGCATCGCCATCTGGGCCAACTACATGCTGGGTCTGCCCACCGAGACGGAAGACGAGATGCGAGAAACCATTTCCATGTTGCAAGAGATCGATCCAGACTACTATAGCCCGGCCTTTTACACACCGCACCCCGGCAGTGACCTCTATGATTATTGCCTGGAACACAACCTGTCACTGATCAGCGATCACGATAGCTACCGGCGTAACCCGGATGAGGTCAAGATCAAAGGTCACGATCCGGCGTTTCTCCAATGGGCCCTGGTCGAATCGCAACGCCGCAAGCCTTTAAACGCTTTGCGCCGGCGTGCCCGCGCCGGCTGGGAACGCTACGCTCATCCCAGCAAGGCCATACGCAAATTGCGGCGGCTGGTGGCCGGGACGTGATCAGTAAGGTGATGTTACTCATCGCTGAGGCAATGAAAGGAGAGACAAATACATGGCCGATGAAAGCAAGTTATCCAATTATCCCTCCATCCTATATGCTCTGGGCAACTTTATCGAGGAACAACGCTGGCGTGACATCTGCATCCTCGAAGTGGAAGGCGGGATGATCGTCCAGGGGACCAATGTGGTCTCCACACGCGAGGGGTATCAATATGTCATGGAGACCCGGCTGTTTAACCACGACGAGCTGGCCAAGCTGGTAGCTCAGTACAAGAAAAGATAGCCTCAAATTCTTTGTGTCCTTCGTGTCCTTAGTGGTTTTCAGACTGGCTCTCAGAGCGGGGATCCACTGCGAGCGCATATGCGAGGAGGTATAGCATGAAGCTATTTGCCGGCCTGTCCAAAACGGATTATCAGGATGTACTGCGGGCGATTGGCCATTATATTGACCAGCAGCAGTTTTCGAATATTCGGATTCTGGAGACTGAGGAGGGATTGATCCTGCAGGGGACAACCGTGGTCCGGGGGCGCGGGGGTGAACTCAAGGCCGAAACATATCTCCTCACCAGTGAAGACCTGGAGAGCCTGTTGCGTGAGGCTTATGCCCGGCGGGGCAAGCGGTTGTAACAGGAGTATATATTGAGAAACCTGCTCATTACCGGCGGGGCCGGCTTTATCGGCTCCAACTTTTTGCGTTACATGCTGGAGCGCTACCCCGATTATCGGTTCGTGGTCTACGATGTGCTCAACTATCGGGGCAATCTGGACAACCTGCGCGATCTGGAAGGGCATCCGCGCTATCGGGCTTTTGTACGCGGCGACATCTGCGACCGCGCCCTTGTTGAACAGGTTGTTCAGAAATACGATATTGATACAATAATAAATTTTGCCGCCGAGACTCATGTTGATCGCTCTATCATAGATGCGGATGCCTTTATCAAGACCGATGTCTATGGCACGTATGTGCTCCTGGAGGTCACCAAAGACCTGAGGCTGGAACGGTTTCATCATGTGAGCACCGATGAGGTCTACGGCGAGGTGCTCACCGGTTCCTCTGTGGAGACCGACAAACTGGAGGCCCGCAGCCCCTACGCCGCCAGCAAGGCCGGGGCAGAATTGCTCATCCAGGCGTATCATACTACCTACGGTGTGCCGGTCACCGTGACGCGCGGGGCCAACAATATCGGGCCATATCAATACCCGGAGAACGTGGTGCCCCTGTTCATCACCAATGCCATTGACGACCTGCCCCTGCCGGTCTATGGCGATGGCCGCCAGGTGCGTCCCTACCAGTATGTCCTCGATCACTGCGCGGGTATTGACGTGGTGCTCCATCACGGCGTGCCGGGCCAGGCGTACAATGTAGGCCCAGAGAAAGAGATCATGAACCTGGATATGGCTCATTTATTGCTCGATTTGCTGGGCAAACCACACTCCCTCATCCAGTTCGTGCCCGACCGGCCCGGCCACGACCGCCGCTATTCCCTGAATTGCGCCAGGCTCAAGGCCCTGGGCTGGCGCCCGGCGCATACCTTCGAGGAGGCGTTGGAGAAAACCGTCCGCTGGTATGTGGATAACGAGTGGTGGTGGCGCAAGATCAAGAGCGGCGAGTACAAGGAGTGGTATCGGCGCAACTATGGCGACCGGGCGGCTTTGGTTCGCGCATTGCGCGTAGATCAGGAATAGAGAGCCGTGCGCCAGCAATTGCTCACCATCTACGAGCGGTTATTCGCGGTGTATGGCCCTCAAGGCTGGTGGCCCGGTGATTCCCCCTTCGAGGTCATCGTCGGGGCGATCTTGACCCAGAACACGGCCTGGAGCAATGTGGAACGGGCTATCGCCAACCTGCGTGCGGCCGGGGCGTTGACCCCGGCTGGCCTGTTGGCATTGACAACGGAAGAGACCGCGCGCCTGGTGCGGCCCGCCGGTTACTTTAACACCAAGGCGCGCAAGCTCCGGGCCGTGGTGGAGTTCCTGGATCAGGAATACGGCGGTGACCTTGACCGTTTGTTCGCCCTGGATACGGCCACGTTGCGCGAGACCTTGCTGAGCCTGTACGGGATCGGGCCGGAGACAGCAGATTCGATCCTGCTCTATGCCGCCGGCCGCCCGGTCTTTGTGGTGGATGCTTACACCCGGCGCATCTTCTCTCGGCTGGGCCTGGTGCCAGAAACAGTAACCTACCATGACTTGCAGGCCCTGTTTAGCGATCATCTACCGTCGGATGTGTCTCTCTTTAACGAGTATCATGCTCTGATTGTGCGCCACGGAAAGGTACGTTGCACCAGTCGCCAGCCAGGGTGTGACTCTTGCCCGCTGAGCGAGGGTTGTGTTTACCCATCACCGGCTGACGGCATTTGACCTTTGCCATCAGGTGTGTTACAATGACGGCTGGTTCTATCAAGAAGGCAGGTGATCGTCTGATGGGTCTGTGTGGTCAGGTTTCCCCCCGCCCGGCGGGCTGTACGCCAACGCCCCCCGGAGTCGGCCGATGCAGACTCGCAGGCGATCACCGGTCTCGGTTAGGAGGTAAGTATGGAACTACGACAGTATCTGGCTCTGGCCCGCAAATGGTGGTGGCTGGCAGTCCTGGGCATGGTTCTGGCCGGAGGGACAGCGTATCTGGTCACCGCGTCCATGCCCCCGGTCTACCAGGCCCGCACAGTGTTGATGATTGACCAGGCGCGCACGCCGGGATATACCGATTACACCAGTATCTTGACCAGTCAACGACTGGCAGATACCTATGTGGAGGTTATCCGGTCGCGCACGGTGCTGGAAACGGTCCAGCGTAACCTGGGGTTGCCCTATCTTCCGGCAGTCAGTGCCAGCGCGATCCGTGATACCCAGTTGTTGCAGATCACCACCACAGACGTGGACCCGGTGCGGGCCCAGGCTGTCTGCAATGAAACGGCGGCCGTCTTTATTCGTTACAATGATGAAACGCAGCGCAGCCGCTTTGCCAGCTCGCGGCAGAGCCTGGAAACGCAGATGGCCCAGTTGACAAAGGACATTGAGGCCACTACCCAAAATTTGGAGGCATACAAGAGAGGGGCAGTCGGGGCTGGCCTGTCTGAGGAAGCTCGCCAGGCGGAGATCAAGCGCCTGGAGAACATCTTGGTGCAGTATCAGAACAGCTATGCCGGTCTGCTGCGCAATTACGAATCCCTGCGCCTGTCGGAAGCGCAGATGGTGAACACCGTCACCGTGGTGGAAGCGGCCGAGTTGCCCCGCTATCCGGTGGGACCGAACCGGCTGACGAACACCCTGCTGGCAGCGGCCGTGGGCCTGCTGCTGGCCGGCGGCCTTGCCTTTCTGATCGAGTATCTGGATGATACCCTCAAGACCTCGGAGGACATCCAGGCTGTGTTGTCCTTGCCCACGCTGGGGAGTATCGCCCGGATCAATCCGGCCCAGTCGCTGGCGGATACCCTTATCGTGGCGGCGCACCCCAAATCGCATATCGCTGAAGCCTACCGGGTGTTGCGCACCAACATCGAGTTCTCCAGTGTGGACAAGCCAGTGCGCACGCTCATGGTCACCAGTTCCAGTCCCACGGAGGGCAAGAGCACCACAGTGGCCAACCTGGGTATCGCCATGGCCGAGGCCGGCAAGCAGGTGATCATCGTGGACTCGGACCTGCGCCGGCCGGTGTTGCACAAGCTCTTCCAGGTCTCCAATGGGGCCGGGTTGACCACGCTGCTCATGACGGATACGCCCAAACTAGAAGAGTTCCTCACCCCCACGGCCGTGGAGAACCTGCATCTGGTAACTTCGGGGCCGATCCCGCCCAACCCGGCCGAGCTGCTAGGCTCGCAGCGCATGGCCCGGGCCATTCAACTCCTCCAGGAACACGCCGACGTGGTGTTGTTCGATAGCCCGCCCGCTTTGGCGGTGACGGATGCGGCCGTGCTGGGGGCGCGGATGGACGGCGCGCTGCTGGTGGTTGATGCGGGCGCCACCCGCCGGGGTGAGGCTGAGCGCGCCAGGGAGGCCCTGGCACAGGTGGGAGTGCCGTTGGTGGGCGTGGTGCTGAACCGGCTCAAGACCGGCCGACACGGTTACGGCTACTACTATTACTACTACTATTCATCCGAGGGCGAGGGCAAAAAGCGACGGCGGCGCAAAAAAGCCCGGTCGGGTAACCGGCTGACCAGGCTCCTGGCTCGCCTGCCGTTTGTCCGTCAAGGAGCATAGAGCCAGAGGAGAGGTTTAGACGCAGGGGTAGGGGATGGCGAGGGAACGGTTGCTCATCGTCGAGGATGAGCCGAAGGTCCAGAAGCTCTTGCAAATGTTTTTTACCAACGCTGGCTATGATGTGGTCCGGGCTTTCACCGGCCAGGCGGCTCTGGAAGCCTGCGCTGGCCGGCCGCCCAAGCTGGCGATCCTGGACATCAACCTGCCAGACATGGATGGTTACGACGTGTGCCGGGCCTTGCGTGAGAACCCTCGGACGCGCCACATCCCCATCATCTTCCTGACCCAACGGGACGAACGCAGCGCCAAGATCGCCGGCCTGGAGCTGGGGGCGGACGATTACATCACCAAGCCCTTCGACATGAAAGAGCTTCACTTGCGCGTGGAGAACGCCCTGCACCGGGCCAACCGCGAGAATCTGGCGAATCCGGTCACCGGCCTGCCCGGCGCCCGGCTGCTGGAAGAAGAGTATTACGAACGGCTGGAGGGCCGGCATGATTGGGCCGTGCTCTACAGCACCATTAACCACTTTAAAGAATTCAACGATTACTATGGCTTTGTGGCCGCCGACGATCTGATCGAGTTCCTGGGCATCATCTTCACCAGCGTCGTCAACGAGGTCGGCAACCGCGAGGATTTCATCGCTCACCTGGGCACGGATAACTTTGTCATCATCACCACGCCGGATAAGGTCAAGCCCATCTGTGAGCGCGTCATCGCCCGCTTTGAACGCGAGGTCCGCCTCTTTTATCCCTTCAAGGACCGGCAGGTGGGCGGCGTGGACGTGGAGGCCGTGGTCCAGATTCGAGATGCTCCTCTGGCGTTCCTCTCCATCGGGGCGGTGGTGATCACTCGCCGGCGCAAGATCACCAGCGTCCGCGAGTTGAATGAGGCGTTAGGCAATGCCCGCGCCCGCGCTCAGGCGCTGGGCAAGAGTGGCTACTTTGTTGACGCGGGCCGATGAGCCGCCGGGTTGTTGCGCTGAGCGGCGCTGGCTGGCATTTCGGCGCGGTGCCGCGGCAGCCCTGGGAGCACGAGTTCCCCGCCGATTGGGTTCAGGTGGACCGCTGGCGACCTGCTATCGTGCCCGGCAACGTGCGCAGCGATCTGCTGGCCCTGGGTGAGATCCCCGATCCCCTGATCGGCACACAGGTCGAGGCAAGTGCCTGGGTGGACGACCGCGATTGGTGGTATGTGCGGGAGTTCAACCTGGATGTGGCCGCCGAGGAGCGGGTCCATCTCATCTGCCAGGGTATTGATTATCGCTGCGCCGTCTTTTTCGATGACCGGCTGTTGGCCCACCACGAGGGTATGTTCAGCCGCCAGGTCTATGACCTCACCCCTCACTTCTCTGCCTCGAACCCCCACACCCTGGCCGTCCGTATCTGGGGCTCTGATTCCCTGCCCCGGCTCAAATTGTCGCTTTGGGACCGCTTCTGGGCCGGGCCGGCCTCCCGATTGCAGGACACCCCGGCGTTCCCCGACCGCATGGCTACCGTCAAGTGCCAGATGTCTTTTGGCTGGGATTTTGCGCCCCGGCTGCGCACGATGGGCATCTGGGATGACCTGTACCTGGTGGTGAGCCGGGGCGTTTTCCTGGTTGACGTCTGGGTGCACGGGGAAGTGCATTCCCCGGCGCAGGCCACTGCCCAGATCCACCTGACTCTGGACTCGGATCGGCCCCGCCAGGTCCAGGCCCTGGCTGTGCTCACCGGAGAAAACTGGCCTGCCCGGCCGCTAAGGTTCACGCGCCGGATGACATTACAGGCCGGGCTTCAAACGATCACCTGGGACCTGCCCATTGAATCACCGGCCCTCTGGTCGCCCTGGGACCGGGGCCAGCCTCACCTCTACCGCCTGAACCTGCGCTTGTTCGATACCTCGAATAACCGTGACCTGGCAACCTGGCCGACCCTGGACGATACCCAACCCCTGGATACCCTGATCCTGGACACGATCTCGACCACCTTTGGGTTGCGCAGCGTGCGGATGGCCCGGAACCCCGGCACGCCGGCCGGCTATGAGAACTGGACTTTCGTCATTAACGATCAGCCCCTCTTCATCCGGGGGGCCAATTGGGTGCCTGTTGATGTCCTGCCAGGCCGGGCACGCCGCCAGGATTATGAGTCGCTCATCCGGCTGGCCCGGGCCGCCGGGATCAACATGTTTCGCGTCTGGGGCGGGGGGCTGCGGGAGAAGGCCGATTTTTACGACCTGTGTGATAAGGCCGGCATCCTGGTCTGGCAGGAGTTCCCCCTGGCCTGCGCCTTCCTGGACCACTTTCCCCGTGACCCGGCCTTCCGCGACCTGTTGGCCCGCGAGGCGGTCGGGATCGTGCAGGCGCTGCGTGGGCATCCCAGTCTGGTCCTGTGGTGCGGCGGCAACGAGTTCAGCCCGGGGCGCAATCAGGCCCTGGTAGAGGCTCTACGCGCCGCCGTAACCGAGCATGACGGCACCCGGCCTTTCCACCCGGCCTCGCCGGCCCGGGGTGACAGCCACAACTGGCGCGTCTGGCACGGGTTTGCGCCATTCAGCGAGTACCGCAAAGATATAGCCCAGTTCGCCAGCGAGTTCGGGTTGCAGGCCGCGCCAGATGTGCTCACATTACGAGCCTGCCTGCCGCCAGAGGGCCTCTGGCCCCCCGGCCCAGCCTGGGCCTACCACAAGGCGGAACTGACCAAATTGGACCACTACGCGGCCCCCTTTGCGCAATCCGGGTCTGGAGTGGAAGCTGTTCCCCACCCGAAGGCTCCACGCCAGGGTAGTTTATGTGATCGGCTGAGCCTGGGCGAGTACGTGACCGCCACCCAGCGCGCCCAGGCTTACGGCCTCCAGGTCGCCATCGAGCACCATCGCCGACGCAAGCCCCGCTGCTCCGGCACCATGTTCTGGCAGTTCAACGAGCCGTGGCCGGCCATCTGCTGGAGCGTGGTGGACTATTATCGCCGGCCCAAGCGGGCCTACCACAAACTGTTCCAGCTCTACAACCCGGTCCTGGTCAGCCTGGACTATCCGCTGCGGGCCTATCAGCCCGGCGAGACCTTCCGCGCCAGCGTCTGGCTGATCAACGACCTGCTGGAATGCCTGACCGATTGCACGTTACTGGTGACTCTGGACGGCGTACTGGTCCACCAGGTGGCGGGGCTGGTCTTACCACCGGACTCGTGCGCCCGCGAGCCGGCGATGATCTCCTGTGCGCTGCCGTCTGAAGGCTCCTGGCTCCTGCGCGCGGAGCTGCGCCGGGGCGACGAGCTCCTCGCTGTCAATGAGTACGACCTGCGCTACCACGACGACCGCCAGCCAGGCCGCCTGAGGCGCCTGCGCAGCCGCATCGCCGAGTGGCTGATGGAGCACTGATCCTTCCACAAACTTACCGCAGAACAGGCGCCGGGCACGCTCACGTGTCCGGCGCCTCTGCATTTGCTACTACCAGGGTCGTAACGCAAGATCAGACCTGCACCCGATTGTATTGCCGCGCCATTCATATTATACTGAAACTGGGAGAGCCTGTTGTGTCGGAGATCAGGGGGAACATCTGCGTATAGGGAGGGCCGGGGAAATGTCCAGGAAAGAAGGCTGCCGTCTATTGGGCCTGGCTCTGGGGCTGGGCGTGCTGTTGGTCATGGGCCTGGCGCTCGCGACCCCGCCGGTCGTGTATGGGGCCACCGTCATCGTCAACGCCGACATCGCGACGGATACCCCGTGGACCACGGGCAATACCTACATCGTCGTCACCAGCACTGTCTCCGTGCTGCCCGGCGCCGTGCTCACCATCGAGCACGGCGTCACCGTCAGGTTCGATCCCAACTCGCGGCTCTTTGTGCAGGGACAGCTCCGCGCCCTGGGCACGGCCACCTCCGGGATCACCTTCACCGCCAACACCACCGCCCCGGTCCGCGGCTTCTGGAACGGCATCCTGGTCGCCAACAACTCTGATGATAACGAACTGCGCTATTGCCTGGTGGAGTATGCCAGCACCGGCCTGAGCTTCGGCGACTCGAATGGCAACCTGGTGACCCACTGCACTTTCCGGCACAACGGGGATGGCGGCGACACCAGCTCCGGCGGCGCGATCACCGGCGTCCCCGACGATACCGACGTGCTCTACTCTACGTTCTACGACAACGAGCTGGGCGTCCGCTTCCAGAAAGCCTTCAACGACCGCATCCTGCACAACTCGATCCGCGACTGCGATGCCTTCGGCGTCGGCTTCATCGAGGGCACGGGCGGCGAGCCGGGGGGCGGCTCCTCGTTCATCGAGGGCAATACCATCACCCACTGCGGCGCCGAGGGCATCCGCCTGGAACGCACGGCCTCGATGGTGCTGCGCGACAACACCATCCGCTACAACACGGGCCACGGCATCTACGTCAGCCAGCAGTCGTCCCTCTTTGTGCTGAACAACGTGGTCCGCGATAACGGCGGCGACGGCGGCCGCTACGTCTCCACCCAGACCTATGGCGGCGCGCCCACCGTCTACGATAACATCTTCTGCGGGAACACTGGCGTCCAGTTTCGCAGCCAGCACGTCACCAGCACCATCAGCATCGAGGGGAACTGGTGGGGGACGAACGCGCCCATCTCCGGCACCCACATCGCCGGCAACGTGGACTTTACCCCCTGGATCACCCTGGCGGCGGCCCGCGCCCCCACCAGCCTCCCGGCCGACGGCGTCTCCACCGCCGTCATCACCGTGACCCTGCGCGATGCCGCCGGCCATGACGTGCCGGACGGCACGGCCATCACCCTCACCGCCAGCCTGGGCAGCGTCACGCCGGGGGTCGTCACCACCACGGCCGGCCTGCGCACGGCCACCTACCGGGCCGGCGTCACGCCGGGCACCGCCGTCATCACCGCCCGCGACGCCTGCGGCCAGGCCGTCACCACCACCGTCCTGCTCCAGACCGCCGATGTGGGCATCCGCAAGGATGGTGGCCCGGCCAACGCCCGCCCCGGCGACCTCATCACCTATACCGTCACCTTCAGCAACAGCGGGGCCATCAACGCTGCCAACCTCCGCATCACCGACACGCTGCCGGCCGGCACCATCTGGCGCTCGGACACCTCGGCCAACTGCGGGCTGACGCGCCTGGGCACGACGTCGCCGGTGGTCTACACCCGGGCCAGCATCACCCCCTCGTTCTCGTGCAGCTTTAACGTGGTCGTCGCCGTCACTCAGACCGGCTGCGGCCAGAACGTGTTCAACACCGTGGCGATCACCACCACCGCGCCGGACGTGAACACGGCCAACAACAGCGATACCTCGGATACCACCCACATCCGTTGCCTGGACCTGGCCGTGTTCAAGAGCAGCACGACGCCCTGGACCGCGCCGGGGCAGGTGATCACCTACAACGTCGTCGCCTGGAACCTGCGCACCGAACCGGCCACCGGCGTCGTCCTCACGGAGCGCGTGCCCGCTAACACGACCTTCGTGGGCGGGGCTTCCTGCTGGCAGCCGGCCGGCAGCGGGGTCTATACCTGCGCCATTGACTATCTGGGCGGCGGGGGCGCCGTAATGCGCAGCTTTATCGTGCAGGTGAACAGCCCATTGCCGCCCACTGTCACCGCCATCGTGGACGTGGCCCGTATCGGCGATGACGGGACGCACGGGCCGGAGCTGAACTACGCCAATAACGTCTTCACCCTCACCACCCCCATCAGCAACATGGTGGACCTGGCCCTGGTGAAGAACGACAACGTGGGGCCGCTGCCCGTATCAGAGACCGGCCAGCGCATCTATGAACTGCTGGCGCGTCAGGGCGGCGATATGCCCGGCGGCGTCCCCTGGCGGCCCTACGTCTTTGAGGGCGACGTCGTCACCTACACCATCGCCTATGCCAACGTGGGCACGGCGGATGCCACCGGCGTCGTCATCACCGAGATCGTCCCGGCCCACACTACCTTCGTTGGCCCCGCCGGCTGGACGCGGATCGGCGCCAGCAACGTCTATGCGTACTCCATCGGCAACCTGCTCCAGGGGCGCGGCGGCATCGTCTACTTTGCGGTGCGGATTGACAGCCCCCTGCCGCCGGGCGTGGATACCATCATCAACCACGCCTGCATCACCAGCGCTCAGGCCGACAGAGACCCGCTGAACAACTGCTCCAGCGACGATACGCCGGTCCGCGCCGGCTACGAGATCCAGGTCGTCAAGACCGCCGATCCGTGCGGGTTCCCCGGCCGCACGCTGGCCTACACCATCACCTATCAGAACGTGGGCAGCCGCCCCGCGCCGGGCGTGGTGATCCGAGACTACCTGCCGGCCCACACCACGTATGCCGGCGGCAGCGAGTGGACGTTGGCCGGCGGGGGCGTCTACACGCGCAGCGTGGGCGACGTGCCGGCCCACACCGGGGGCAGCGTCTCGTTCCTGGTGCGGGTGGATCGGCCCCTGAGCGATACCATCACGGCCATCACCAACACCGCCTGCATCAGCAACGTCTGCGCCAGCGTGGTCACGCCCCTGCCCTTCGAGCCGGACCTGGTGGTGGTGAAGAACGACAATGTGGGGCCGCTGTCGGTGGTGCAGCGGGAGCGCGCCGCCGAGTTGTCGCGCTATGTGTATGGCAGGGAGGTGGATTGGCCGGCCGCCCAGCCGGAGTGTGTGAACCCCGGCGATGAGATCGTCTACACGATCCTGTACGCCAACGCCGGGCGCGCGCCGGCCGCCGGCGTGGTGCTCACCGAGACGTTGCCGCTCTATACCACCTACGCCGGCGGCGGCTGGACTCACGTGGGTGGGCGCACCTACCGCCTGACGGTGGGCAGCCTGGCCGTGGGCGCCGGCTGGGAGGCCCAGTTCCGCGTGCGCGTGGCCGATCCGCTCCCGCCGGGCGTGGAGCGGCTCATCAATGTGGTGAACATCGGCGGGACGACGCCGGAACGGTGTAATACCGCCAACAACTCCTCCAACGACGACACGCCGATCTGCGCGGGCGCGATCCCCTTC
>Ga0209101_1000196_pt1 | contig 52270 bp, 50 predicted proteins | sample ConPoolayeCmetaG_FD_185481 | JGI IMG/M metagenome (GOLD analysis project Ga0209101, IMG submission 185481) | Hot spring microbial mat communities from California, USA to study Microbial Dark Matter (Phase II) - Cone Pool mat layer C metaG... ... | reverse complement strand
GACCACACCGATCCCCCAGCGGCGAGGGGTTGAAGCGCACGTGCCAGCTCGCCTGGCAGACCGTACAGGTTCGGCGACCCACGACGCGCTCCTCGACCACGCTCTCGGGCACATCGATGAACAACCAGACATCGGGGGCGAGACCGGCCTCGTCGAGGAAGCGTTCGGCAGCCTCGAGCTGCACGAGCGTACGAGGAAACCCATCGAGGATGTAGCCCTGACGCACATCCGGGCGCTGCATGCGCTGGCGCACGAGGTCGATGACGAGCTGGTCAGGGACGAGCTCGCCGCGCCTCATGTAGTCCTCGACCTGTTTCCCGATAGCCGTCCGGCTGGCCACGGCCTGTCGCAGCAGATCACCCGGCGCGATGGCAACCGCTCCGGCGTCCCGTTTGATGCGCTCGACCTGGGTACCCTTGCCGCCGCCTGGCGGCCCGAAGACGATCATTCGCACTGGGAACCCCCCTTCTGGGCGACGCGCCTCGCGCTACATTGAGCCTACGCGCGAAATGCGTCCGCTGGCAAGCCGTCGCTGCAGGCGCCGCCTGCCCTGCCGGGCAGGCGGCAGCGCAAACGCTGCTTCACCCGCCGCCGCCCTTCGTGCAACACCACAACGCGGTCATGGGTGCCTTCCGGAACCGGCGCTTGCCCCCGTGCGAGGAGCTCTTCGGTCGTGCGGCGACCGTAGTGCGCTCGGCCCCAGGACGCGTCAACCTGATCGGCGAGCACACGGACTACAACGACGGGCTCGTGCTTCCGCTCGCCCTGGCCCGCTGCACCACCGTCGAGCTCGTCCCCGGAGACACCGATCGTGTCCGCGTGGTCACGGACTTCGCCGCCACGGAGGGAATCCGCGAGTACCGGCTCGGGAACGAAGCGCCCGGAGGCGACTGGCTCGATTTCGTCCAGGGATGCTCTTGGGCCATGCGGAACTACCTTTCGCCGCAGGGCTTCGCCCTGCGTATCACCTCGACAGTGCCTCCGGGTGCCGGTCTGGCCTCGAGCGCCGCCCTCACCGTTGGCATCGTCCGGGCGCTGGCCGCGCACGCCGGGGCCCCGCTCGACCCACGCGAGATTGCTCTCCTCGCCCACCGAGCCGAACACGATTTTGTGGGGGCACGCGTGGGCGTGATGGACCATTTCGCCGCGAGCCTGGGCGACCCTGGCCACGCCCTGTTCCTCGACGCGCGTGATCTTTCGACGGAGAAGATCCCTCTCCCCGAAGCGCTCGGCCTGGTCGTCATCGACTCGGGGATCGCGCACCGGCACGCCAGCGGCGAGTACAACAGACGCCGTGCGGAGTGCGACGCGGCCCGTGACTCGCTGGGCGTCCGCTCCCTGCGCGAGATCACCCTGACCGCGCTCTCCCGGATCGCGGCGCTCCCCGAGCCGCTCGGGCGCCGGGTGCGGCACGTCGCAAGCGAGAACCTGCGGGTGCAGGAGGCCTGCCACGCTCTCCACCGCCGGGACCTGCAGCAGCTCGGCCAGCTCTTCTATGCCTCGCACCGCTCCTTGCGCGACGAGTACGAGGTCTCGACTCCCGAGGTCGACCAGTTGGTGGAGCTCGCCATGGCCGATCCCGACGTCTACGGGGCCCGACTCACCGGAGGCGGGTTCGGCGGCTCCGTCGTCGTCGCCGTGCGCGCGGGCACGGAGCAGGCCGTCGCGCGCCGGGTGCTCGCAGCTTACTGCGCACGCACGGGCGTCTCGGGCCGAACGCTGCTGCCGTGCACCGAGGCCAGGGCCGTCAGCGAAACGCCGGCATGACCTCGGCGGCGAACTCCTCCAGGACGGAGAAGTTGTACGGGGTCAGCGTGAGGACGAAGTGGGTCACGCCCACGGCCAGCCACTGCTCGATCTGGCGGACCAGGTCCGCTGGACGCCCGAGGAGCATCCACTGGCGCGCCTCTGCCGGCGAGATTCCCTGAAAGGCAGCGTAGCCCTGGACCAGGGGCGCCCAGCGCTCCTCGTCCTCTCCGATGGCCGCCGGAACGAGCACGGACTTTTCGATGCTGTCGACGTCGCGCCCTTCGGCGCGGCAGTGCTCGGCCAGGACGGCGATCTTGTGCCGGAAGACCTCCGGCGAACCGAAGGCATTCCAGGCGTCGGCGTGGCGCGCCACGATGCGGAGCATCCGCCGTTCCCCCCCGGCGGCGATGAGCACGGGCGGGTGCGGCCGCTGGACCGGTTTCGGTTCCGCTATCGCGTTCGCGACGTGGTAGTATCTGCCCGCGAAGGTCGTCGCTCGTTGCGTCCACAACGCGCGGATGATGGTAAGCGCCTCGTCCAGGCGCTCGCAGCGCTCGCGGGTGCCCCCGAAGGGAATGCCGAGCGCCACGTGCTCGGTCTCGAACCATCCGGATCCGATGCCGAAGTCCAGACGACCTCCACTGACGACGTCGACCGTCGTCGCCATCTTCGCCAGCACGGCGGGATGGCGATAGGTGTTGCCCGTGACCAGGACCCCGATGCGCAACCGCGTGGTCTCCACGGCAAGCGCGGCGAGGGTGGTCCAGGCCTCGAGGCAGGGATCGTACGGGTCCATCATGACCGCCATGAAATGGTCGTAGGTGTACGCGGCCGAGTACCCGAGCCGTTCGGCGGTCTGCCAGATCCGGACCAGGTCGGGCCATGCCGCGAACTGCTGCCCCGTCTGGATGCTGAAACGCGGGCGTGCGGCCCTCACAGGTCCCTCCCCGGCCCGAGGCGGTCGTCGAGCCACTGCGCTACGGCCGGGAAAACCTCGCGGGGCGCCGCACGTCCGAGGACCAGATCGACATGGCCGTACTCGGCGCTGTCGCCGGATGCCCGACCGAACTCCCGATACGCAGCCAGCCCCGGGGGCAGGTACTCGAGCGCACAGCCGACTGCGGCCGGGGTCGCGAGGCGGTCCGCGCTGCCCGCCATGACGAGCACCGGAGCGCGCACGTGTGCCAGAGCGGCGCGATAGTCCACGGCTCCATCCGCGGAGGCGAAGGCCCCCTCGAGGGCCCAGGCGGCGAGCTGCTGCAGCTTGAGGCGCGAGACGTCCGACAGCGAGCGCCGGAGCGCCCGCCCCACCTCCCGCCGGTCGATGTTCGCCGGGTTCATCCCCACGCTCAGCGCCGCCGTCGAGGACACGAGCTGCCATAGGGCGCCGAGCACGAAGCGCTGGGGGACCGTGTCGCCCACGGGGATCCGCAGCAGCAGCTGGCCCAGGCGGGCGAAGAGCGAGGCGCTCGCCGCCGGAAACACGACCGGCGAGCCGATCGTCACGCCCGCCGCGACCAGGCCTGCCGCGGCCGGAACGCATCCGAGACAGGCATAGAGGGCGAGCCCTCCCATGCTGTGGCCGACCCAGGCGACGTGGTGGCCGGTCGTGCGCGCAACGTACGTCACCAGCGCGGGTACGTCGGTACACGCGAGGTCGTCGAAGGTCCATGCCCCGGGTCGCCGACAGGCGCGGGTCGGATGCGAGAAGCCCCGACCGCGGAGCTCGACCACCCACACGTCGAATCCGCGCCGGCACAGGTAGCCCGCTAGGGAGTAGTGCTCGTCGTAATCGAGAAAGTGGCGATTGCAGCCGTAGCCGGCACACAGCAGGACCGCTCCTCGCGCGCGGATCTCGGCCGGACGATGCCGGTGGAGTGCGAGGCGCCAGCCGTCGGGCGTGGAGGCAAAGTGCACCTCGTTCGCTCGCGTGGCCCGTCCCGCCTTCATGGGGTCTCGCCGTCCCAATCGCTCCAGTAGATGCCCCGGCGACGTCGAAGGGTATCGTCGATGAGCGCCTGCAGGCGCTCCCGCATCACGCCGTTGAGTCGGTCGACCGTCTCCTGATCGTCGGCGGCCTCGGGCGGCACCGGGAAGCGCACGGCAGGCCCGAAGCGGATGTAGACCCGTGCCGGCAACGGCAGCGGCGAGAGCACGACGGGGAAGAAGGGCACGCCGAGGACGCGGGCCAGGAGGGGAAGGTCGCCGAGCATCAGATGGATCTCCTCCGTCCCCACGATGGCCACGGGCACGACCGGGCTTCCCGTCCGGATCGCTGCCTTCACGTAGCCCCCCCGACCGGGCCGGAGGCCCCGGTTCGCCGCGACCTGATAGCGCCGCCAGATGGGCCGGCGCATATCGTCCGCCCCCCCGGGGAAGACGACCACCAGGTGGTCGCGCGCGAGCAGGCCTTCCACCGCATCGCGTTTCCCGATGACCAGACCGGTCGAACGGAGAAAGCGCTCGATCGGCCCGAGCGAAGCAAAGAAGCGATCGCCGACGTTGCGGCTGAATCTCCCCGTGGCCCGGTGGACCGCAACCACGAGGCAGGTTGCATCCCAGGGCAGCACCCCCGAATGACAGCCAACGATCAGGCCACGGCCAGCCGGCAAATGCTCGGCGCCGAAAACGCGAACGCGGAAATAGCGGTACACGGTCTGTTCCAGCAGGCCGAAAATCCCGGCGGTACGCACCGGATCCAGGGCATCTTCGGGCGCTCCGTCCCCGACACCCGCAGACAACAGCTCGGCCCCCGGACCGCAGCCGGTCCTCGCGATCGTCGAGACGCCCTCGCTCCCCTCTCGAGCGGGCATACGCGTTCTGGTGGAGCCTAGACCAGGAGAACCCTCGCGCGCCAGTCGCGGCAGGGGGGCGACCCTTGACGGCGGCGGTGGCCTCGAGCGCGAGGCTCGGCCATGATCCGGGCTCCCATGCCACGTTCCCCACGCTGTCTGCCCGAAAAACCGAGCCGCGGGCGTGCCGTCTCGCCGCTCGGACCGATCCTGCTCACGCTGCTGGTGTTCGCATCGGCTGCCTGTTCGACCTCCTCCGTGCCGACACGCGACCTCCCCACCACGAACACGCCGCCGTCACGGTGGCAATGCGGCGAGCAGCTTGTCGAACTCAGGTTGGGACGGGGGGAATCGGCCCGGCTGCAGATCGGCCGGGAAACCTTCGATCTCGAGCAGGTGCGAGTTGCGTCCGGTGCGAAGTATCAGGCGGCGGACGATCCTTCGACCAGCTTCTGGACCAAAGGGCAGCGCGCCCTGCTCGAGCTCCACGGGCAACGGTATCCCGAGTGCGCGCTTCTGAAACCGCGGACGCAGGGGTTGACGGCCCAGGGCAACGAGCCTGCATGGCGGCTCGACCTCGACGACCAGCACCTCGTCCTCGTGACGGACTACGGGAGGCGCCGCCTCGAGGCCCCGGCCCCTGCTCCGGAAGCCTTTGCGGACGGCCGACGCTATCGAGCGACGACGAGCGAGGGGACGATGGTCGTGACGGCGCAGGAAGCCATCTGCGTCGACACGATGAGCGGGATGCCCTACCCGACCACGGTCACGGTCGTCCTGGCTGACCGTACGCTGCACGGCTGCGGCGGGGATCCAGCCGTATTGCTCCAGGGGGACGACTGGCTCGTCACGGAACTCGACGCGACACCCCTTGTTCCGCGCTCGCGTGTGACGCTGCGGTTCGACGCCGGCGGTCGGGTGAGCGGGCAGGCATCATGCAACCGCTACACGGCCAGCTACACGCTGACGGGCGAGGAGCTCCGCATCGGCCCCGCCGCGACGACCCGGATGGCGTGTCCGGCCCCCCTCCTCGCCCAGGAAGCGCGCTTTCTCGCCCTGTTGCGAGCGGTTCATTGCTTCACCATTCCCAGCGCGGGAACCCTTCAGCTCGAGGCCCACCCCGCCGGCCGGATCGTCGCCCGGCGCCTCTGAACCGGGAGGCGCGCACGCGGGATGCTCGGCGCGTGCGCCGGTCCGCGCCTACTCGAGATGGCTCCGCAGCATCCAGGCGTTCTTCTCGTGCACCTGCATGCGCCGGATTCCGAGATCCGCCGTCGCCTCGTCGTGCGCCGCAGTGGCCGCTTCGACCACATCGCGCGCCACGGCCACTACCGCGGCCTGATCCTCCACCAGGATGCGGACCATCTCCGTCGCCGGCGGCACCCCCTGGGCCTCCTTGACCGCGGAGAGGCGGGCGAAATCCGTGTACGTGCCCGGCGCAACCGCGCCGATTGCCCGAATCCGCTCGGCGATCTCGTCCACGGCGAGCGCCAGCTCGGTGTACTGCGTCTCGAAGAGCGTGTGCAGCGTCGTGAACATCGGGCCCGTGACATTCCAGTGGAAGTTGTGGGTCTTGAGGTAGAGCGTGTAGCTCGTCCCGAGAAGCCGGGACAGCTGCGCAACGACCTTGGCGCGGTTCGCATCGTCCATGAAGCACCTCCTCGCTCTGGGGCACCAGCGCATCGCACGCTGCCACCCCGTGCGACTCTCGCTATCCGCTCGGCCTATTCTTCGCAACTTCGAATCCGCGCAGCTTCATCGACCTGCTGGAACGAGCTACAAGGCTGCGCATCGGCGGAGCATGACGACCTGGACCACCAAGCTCTTCGAAGAGATGGCCGTCGGGGACCGTGTCAGGGTCGAGCACACGGTCGACGCCGCCGATATCGCGTTGCTCGTCACGCTGATGGGCGACCGCCCTGCCCTCGACCGCCCGCGTCCGAGCGGACTGCGCTCCGGCAGCGCCCTCGGCATCGCCATGCTCGTCGCCCATGCCGTCGGCACCAGACTTCCCGGCCCTGGCGCCATTCTTCTCGAGGAGCGCTTGCGCTTTCATGGCCGCATCGCCCTGGGCGACGTGCTCACGGCCACGCTCGTCGTTCGCGAGAAGCGGCCGGCCGATCGCACGGTCCTCCTCGCGGCCTCCTGCACGAACCAGCAGGGCGATCTGCTCGCCGAGGGCGATCTCGTCGTCGGCTGTCCGCCTGAGCGCCTGTCGGTCGAACGACCGAGCGGTGACGACAGGCGCGTCCACCGCACCAACGCCTTCGCGCGGCTTTTCGAACGCTGCACAGGTATTCCACCGGTCCGGACGGCGGTAGTCCACCCCTGCGATGCCGAGTCCCTGCGCGGGGCGCTGGACGCTGCTCGCCGCGGCCTCATCGTGCCGGTGCTCGTCGGTCCGGAGGGGCGCATTCGGGCCATCGCGGCCGAATGCAGCATCGATCTCGAGGGCGTGCGTCTCGTGCCCTGCGAACACTCGCACGCAGCGGCCGCCGCAGGGGTCGCGTTGGCTCGCGCAGGCACCGTCGAGGCACTCATGAAGGGATCTCTGCACACCGACGAGCTGATGGCGGCGGTGGTCGATCCGACGACCGGTCTGCGCACCGCCCGCCGCATGAGCCATGTGTTCGTGATGGACGTCCCGGCGTATCCGAAGCCCCTGCTCATCACCGACGCGGCCATCAACATCGCGCCAACGCTGGAAGACAAGGTCGACATCTGCCAGAACGCCATCGACCTCGCACACGTCCTCGGCATGGCCACCCCGAAGGTCGCCATCCTCTCCGCAGTCGAGACGGTGACGCCGAAGATCCAGAGCACGATCGACGCGGCGGCGCTGTGCAAGATGGCCGCACGCGGCCAGATCACGGGCGCTCTGCTCGACGGGCCCCTTGCCTTCGACAACGCCATCAGCGCGATGGCCGCCCGGGTGAAGGGTATCGAATCCGCCGTTGCCGGGGATCCCGACATTCTTCTCGTGCCCGATCTCGAATCCGGCAACATGCTGGCGAAGCAGCTCACCTACCTGGCCGGGGCCGAGAGTGCCGGGATCGTCCTCGGGGCGCGCGTGCCCATCGTTCTCACGAGCCGTGCGGACCCGGCGCGAAGCCGCGAGGCCTCCACGGCGATCATGGTGCTCGTGGCGCATGCACGGCGTCGACCCTGAAGAGGCGACCCGCCCGGGGGACGCGATCCTGGTGTTGAACGCCGGATCGTCGAGTCTCCGCTTCCAGGTCTTTCGTCTGGCCGGCGAGCAGCTCGAGGCGGCGGTCTCCGGACGCATCGAGGAGCTCGGCGCCGCCCCCCGCTTTAGCGCGCGCGACCCCGCCGGGCACCTGTTCGCCAGCCGCGCATGGCCACAGCAGCTCGCTCACGAGCAAGCCACCGCCTTCCTCCTCGCATGGCTCGCCGAGCACGCCGAGCTCGGCCGCGTCGCTGCCGTCGGCCACCGCGTGGTGCACGGCGGCGAGCGTTTCGACGCCCCCGTCCGGCTGACGCCTGCGGTGCTCCGCGAGCTCGAGAGGCTCGTCCCGCTCGCTCCCCTGCACCAGGGGGCCAATCTGTTGCCCATCAAGGCCCTCGCCTCCCAGGCGCCCGACCTCCCCCAGGTCGTCTGCTTCGACACGGCCTTCCATCGCTCGCAGCCCGCCCTGGCGCGGATGTTCGCGCTCCCGCGGGCGCTCATCGCCCGGGGGATCCACCGCTATGGATTTCACGGCCTGTCCTACGAGTACGTGGCCACAGCCCTGCCTCGCTACGATGCCGCGGCGGCGGCAGGCCGCACCGTGGTTCTCCATCTCGGCAACGGGGCCAGCATGTGTGCCCTCTCGGGCGGCAAGAGCATCGCGACCACCATGGGCTTCAGCGCCCTCGACGGCCTGCCCATGGGTACACGCTGCGGCAGCCTCGACCCCGGCGTCGTGCTCTATCTCCTCGACACCCTCGGCATGGATGCCCGCTCCATCGAGCGGCTGCTCTACCACGAGTCAGGCCTGCTCGGTGTCTCTGGGCTCTCGAGCGACATGCGCGTCTTGCTCGCGTCCGCAGATCCGCATGCCCGCGAGGCGATCGCGCTGTTCTGTTATCGCATCGCGCGCGAACTCGGGTCGCTGGTTGCCGCGCTGGGAGGGCTCGATGCGCTCGTCTTCACGGCGGGCATCGGCGAGCACGCGGTCGCCGTGCGAGAGCGCGTGTGCCAAGATGCCGCCTGGCTGGGGGTCGTCCTCGATGCCGAAGCGAACGCGGCAGGCGCGTGCCGGATCAGCGCCGCCGAGAGTCGGGTCCGCGTCTGGGTGATCCCCACCGACGAGGAACTGATGATCGCCCGGCACGTGCGAGCGGTGCTCGGGCTGTGAGCGATGACCGCGGAGGCCAGCTCGCCGTCCGAGCGCGGGTGTCAAGGCTCGACGATCACCGGCGTCCCGAGGCGTACCCGTTCGTAGACGCGAACGACATCGGCGTTCCGCATGCGGATGCACCCGCCGCTCACCGCGCGACCCAGCAGCTCGGGATGCGGGGTGCCATGAATGCCGATCGTCCATCCGTTGCCACGGATGAAGCCGATCCAGCGCTCGCCGAGGGGGTTGTCCGGCCCGGGAGGCACGCGCTCCCGAATTCGTCGAGGCGGCCCGTGATCGATCCGCACGAAGTCCGGGTGCTCGATCATCTCCTCGACCTGATAGCGCCCGGTCGGCGTCTCGTGGCCTTCCCGTCCGACGGCGATCGGGAACGACTCATCGGGTGTCCGCGGATCCCCGTCGATCAGGTACAGCCGACGTTCACCGAGGCGAAGCACGAGGTGCACGGCCGGCGGGACAATCTGGGGCGGCGATCCACTGCTCGGAGGCGTCCCGATGGAGCAGGCGGCGGCGAGAAGCATCGCCAGTGCCAGCACTCCGTCGGGTCGTAGCGGCTTGGCCAGCATCGATCCTCTATTCCAGACAGAAAGCTCCCGGAAACTCCAGTCGAGGCCCGATCTTGACGCGGTCCAACCAGCGCGACTCGAGCCGAGCGACCCCCGGGCCGCAGGGCCCCCGAAGGCGGCTGCCGCATAGCAGGACGAAACGTTCGGGGGGCGTAGGATGGGCCGCGCAGGGATCGAACCTGCGACCCGCTGATTAAGAGTCAGCTGCTCTACCAACTGAGCTAGCGGCCCAGGACCGGTGGGAGCCCCCGTGGCTCCACCGGCGCGCATGGGGTGAGTGAAGGGAGTCGAACCCTCGACACCCGGAGCCACAATCCGGTGCTCTGCCAGCTGAGCTACACTCACCGTGCTCGGTGCGCTCTCGTCGTTCCGAGGTGCGCCAGAAGGGATTCGAACCCCTGACCCACGGCTTAGAAGGCCGTCGCTCTATCCACCTGAGCTACTGGCGCAGGCGAGTCGGGGCGAGCCGATTCGAACGGCCGACCACCTGCGCCCAAGGCAGGTGCGCTACCAGGCTGCGCTACGCCCCGGAACCTCGTATCCCCTCGTCGTCAAAGAACTCGCGACCTCGGTCGCGATGGCAAGTCTGCACGGAGTAGCACGCGTCTCCGTCTCCACGCAACGTCACACGCGCACGGTCGACACGGATCACCCGCCGCCGAAGCCCAGCCTCCTCCCCAGCGCACGAAGCGCTCGAGCTCGATGGCTCGTCCGCAGCTTCGCCTCCGGCGGCGCCTCGCCGAAGGTCATGCCCAGGTCTGCGGAGACGAACACCGGGTCGTAGCCGAACCCGCCCTGCCCGGAGGGAGCGCGGGCGATGCTTCCCTCGCAGCGTCCTTCGGCCGTTTCCACCCGACCGTCCGGCCAGGCCAATGCCACGGCGCACACGAAGGACGCCCGGCGGTCGCGGACATTCTCGAGCCGTGCCAGGAGCTTCTGCACGCGTTCGGCGTCCGTAGGAGCCCATCGCGCCGAGCGGACCCCTGGTGCCCCGCCGAGCGCGACGACTTCCAGCCCGGAGTCGTCCGCAAGCGCCGGGCAGCCGGTCGCCGAGGCCACGGCCTCGGCCTTTCGAATAGCGTTCTTTCGGTACGTCGCCGCATCCTCCGACGGCAAGGCGAAACCCCCCACCTCCGCGAGCGAGCGAACCTCCACGGGACCCCATTCAGCGATGAGCTGACGCAGCTCCCGTACTTTCCCCGGGTTGGCCGTGGCCAGAAGGATACACCTCAGGGGCATCTCCTCACCCCGGAAGCCGCAGCCGCACCCCTGCTTGGTGGAGGGCTTGCCGCTGCACCCTCGTCAGGTGGCGGATGCCCGATCGACCGAGTGCCAGCATGCGCTCGAGGGCTCGTCCGTCGAAGGGCTCGCCTTCGGCGGTCCCCTGGACCTCGACGTACTGCCCGGTCCCCGTCATGACGAGGTTCAGGTCGACCGCCGCCCGGTGATCCTCGGCATAGGGCAGATCCAGGACGATCGCGCCGTCCACAATGCCGACACTCACCGCTGCCACGCTCCCCGTGACGGGCGACCGTTCCAGGACCTCCGTTCGGACGAGACGGTCGCAGGCCAGCGCAAGCGCCACCCATCCTCCGGTGATGGAGGCGGTCCGAGTTCCCCCATCGGCCCGGAGGACATCACAATCGATGAGGATCGAGCGCTCCCCCAGCCCCGCCAGGTCGACGACAGCGCGGAGACTGCGCCCGATGAGCCGCTGAATTTCCTGGGTCCGGCCGCCGGGCCCGCGCCGCTCACGCTCGATACGCTGGGGCGAGCTTCGGGGTAACATGGCGTATTCGGCGGTCACCCATCCCCGCCCCGTTCCCTTGAGAAACGGGGGCACGGCCTCCTGCACGGTGGCGCTGCACACGACCCGGGTGTGGCCGGCGGTGATCAAGACCGAGCCCTCGGCGTCCGGAAGCCATCCAGGCTCGATGGTGACCGGCCGGAGCTGGTGTGCACGCCGGCCGTCGGGGCGGGCAGGGGCGCGGGACTCAACCATTCGGGCTGCCCGGCCGATATACCTTTCGGCGAGCAAGTGGTATGCGCAAGCAGAAGGTGTGGGGGAGGCCCGAGGGTGCCCCATGTGCCTGTCCGCGAGGAGAGGCGAGGCGCGACCCGATGCAGCCAGAAGAGGACCCGTGAGCACGCACACGACGGACCCTGCGCAGAGCCTGATCGGCGAGCATCAGCTCATCGAGAAGATCGGCCAGCTCATCCGCAAGGTGGCGCCGACCGACGCGACCATCCTCATCATGGGAGAAAGCGGTACGGGCAAGGAGCTCGTGGCGCGCGCCGTCCACGCCCTGAGCCCGCGAGCCGACAAGCCCTTCATCCCGGTCAATTGCGGTGCCATTCCCGCGGAACTGCTGGAGTCGGAGATGTTCGGCCACGAGCGCGGCGCGTTCACCGGGGCGGTAGGCTCGCGGGCCGGCATGTTCCAGCTGGCCAACGGCGGCACGATCTTCATGGACGAGGTCGCCGAGATGAGCCCTCCCCTGCAAGTGAAGCTCCTCCGCGTGCTGCAGGACCGGGAGCTGCGGCCCGTCGGCGGCGATCGGAGCTTCAAAGTCGACGTGCGCGTCATCGCCGCGACCAACAAGGACCTCCAGGCCGAGGTCGAGGCCGGGCGCTTTCGCGAGGATCTGTTCTATCGCCTTCAGGTGATTCCCCTCGTCATGCCGCCCCTGCGCGAGCGGCGCTCCGACATTCCCCTCCTCGTGCGGCATTTTCTCGCCAAGCACAATCGCAAGCGCCTGGGGCCTCCGGTTACCATCACCGACGAGGCCATGGTGCATCTGTGGGAGTACGACTGGCCCGGCAACGTTCGCGAGCTCGAGAATCTCCTCGAGCGCCTCGTCATCCTCTCCGAGGATGGCGTCATCACGGTGCAGCACCTGCCCCCCCAGATCCGCTCCCTCATCTCCGAGAAGAAGATCCCTCGCCCCACCCTCGGCGAGCACGGGCTGGATCTCAATACCGCCGTGGAGGAATTCGAGAACCGACTCATCGAGGAGGCGCTACGCCGCACCAAGGGCAACAAACAGGCTGCCGCCCGCCTCCTCGGGCTCAAGCGCACCACCTTGGTCGCCAAGCTGCGGCGTCGGCGGGGCGCGGACGCCGAGACCGACCGCGAGGGCGATCTCGCGCCCACGGCCGCCGAGGATAGCGACGACCACGAGGAAGTGAGCGAATGACCACGCGTGGCCAGACGCCGCTGATCCTGGTCGTGGACGACGATGCGGACACCTGCGCCCTTGTCTCGACCCTCCTCGGCCGCGAAGGATACCGTACTCGCCGGGCCCTCTCCGGTGCCGAAGCGCTGGCCATCGTCGACCAGGAGCCCGTTACGCTGGTGTTGCTCGACGTGGTCATGCCGCAGATGGACGGCTTCGCGGTCGTCGAGGCACTCCGGCAGCATCCCACTGGCCGACAGATTCCGATCATCCTCCTCACCGGACGGAACGACCTCGATACACGCCAGGAGGGCATGCAGCGCGGGGTGAGCGAGTTCTTGACAAAGCCCATCGACAAACACGAACTCTACGCACGGGTCCGCGCGCAACTTCACATTGTCGAGCTCAGCCAGCAGCTCGATCGGGTGGAACGGCGCCTGCGCGCCGACGGTCGCACGCCGAAGGATCACTCGCACAGCGGTTAGACCGTAGAGATAGCTGCCAGCACAGCCCGCGTACTCTTGCGGTTCGGCCGTCGATAAGCTAGTTTCCTCGATGCGCCCTTCTCAGCCGCGGCGCCGGAGGTGTTGCCCGTCATGGCCAAGGAAGATGACGTCCTCATCCAGCTCGCCACTCGCATCCCCAAGGGCCTTCATCGCGAGATCAAGCTCCACTGCGTCCAGACCGGCATCTCCGTGATGGAGTTCGTGGCAGCTGCACTCGAGGACAAGCTGCGGCGGAGCGCCTCTCGCGCGGCGAGGAAACAGGCCGCCCGCTGAGCGGGTGAGCAGCGATCAGCGTCGGCCTGGCACCCCTTCGGTGGCCACGGGCTCGCCACCGCGGAGCAGGGCGAGTACGCGGGCACGCAGCCGGGGCGCATCGAGGTCGAGCGCCTCGCAGATCCGAGCGAAGGCGAACACATGTTCGCGATCGTCGCTCGCAAGCCAGCCCATCGCCTCGCTGTGCAGGCGCCGGCCGCGGCCTCGCGTAGCTTCGGCATACTTGAAGACGGTGCGGATCCCGTCCTCGAGCACGGCAAGCAGGAGACGACGCTCGCCGACCGCCGGGGCCATGCGGCGGTAGACGGCATCGAACGCTACGGCGGCGCCGCTGTCGGCTGGCGTCATGGTCCGCGACGAGAAGGTCGGCATGCTCTGCGCTCATGCGTCGGCACGCCCGTCCGCTCAACGCGTGGAGGGGTGAGATCGCCTCCCAATATGAGGTGACCTGAGTTGCCCTGTGTGAGTGATGTCGACCGAAGGGCTCCAGCGAGGGCCTCCTGATTGCGGATCGCTGCCAGTCCCTGTTAGCCGCATGGTGTGGATCTGGGCGCCCTCCACGTGCAGCTGCGAACCTCGACGGAGACCTTCGGTCGGCTCGTGCGCACGCAGGCCGAGCGCTGGCCGGATCGGGTCGCGCTCCGATTCGAGGACACGGAGGTCACCTATGCTGCCTTCGCGGACCAGGTGCATCGCCTGGCGGCTGCGCTGCGGCAGAGCGGCGTGGAGCCCGGAACGCCGGTGGCACTCCTCGCGCGCAACAGCCCCCTGTTCTGCGCGACCCTGGGCGCGGTCGCGCAACTCGGCGCTATCGCTGCTCTCGTCAACACCCACCTCGCGGGCGAGAGTCTGGCGCACGTGTTGCGAAGCTCGGGAGCACGCATCGGCGTGTGCGATGCCGAGGCCCTGCCTGTGCTGGAGCCGGTCGAACGGGCCCACCCCGTGCGGTTTCTTGCCGAGGTCGGCGACCGGGGGGCGCTTCCGTTCGGGGCGTCGCCGCTTGCCGACATTCTTCCCGCGCATCCCCCGATGCTAGACCTTCCACCCGTCCGCGGCGAGGATCTGTTCCTCTACATCTACACCTCCGGGACGACCGGGCTGCCCAAGCCAGCGCGTGTCCGGCATCTGAAGTTCACCCTCGGGGGGCTGGGCCTTGCGGCGCTGCTTGGCCTCGCCGAGGGCGAGACGGTCTATGCGCCCCTGCCGCTCTACCACGGCGAAAGCCTCTTCGTCGGTCTGGCGCCGGCGTTTCACGCGGGGGGCACCTTCGCCTCCCGTCGGCACTTCAGCGCGAGCGCCTTCCTGGACGATGTGCGGCGACACCAGGCCGTGGCCTTCGTGTACGTGGGCGAGCTGTGCCGCTACGTGCTCCGTCAGCCTCCGACGCCTCACGATCGCGATCACGCGCTCCGCGTGGCCGCCGGTGCCGGGCTCCGTCCGGACGTGTGGGTGGCCTTCCAGGAACGCTTCGGCGTGCCGCGCATCCTCGAGATGTATGGCGCCACCGAGGGGAACGTCGCGCTGCAGAACATCGGTGGCCCCGTGGGGTCGGTCGGACGTCCCTTCGGCGTGCCCGAAGACCATGTCGCGCTGGTGCGCGTGGATCCGGTGAGCGGCACGCTGATCCGGGATGCCCAGGGCCGCGGCCTGCGCTGCGAACCCGACGAAGCCGGCGAGCTTCTCGGCAAGGTCGGGACGGGAGGCAGCATCGACTACGACGGGTACCTCGACCCCGAGGCCACGGAGCGCAAACTCGCCCGGGACGTCTTCGAGCCAGGGGATGTTTGGTTTCGCAGCGGGGATCTGCTGCGCCGCGATCGCGAGGGCTGGTACTGGTTCGTCGATCGCATGGGAGACACGTTCCGCTGGAAGGGCGAGAACGTGTCCACGCAGGAAGTCGCCGACGTGCTGTGCGCAGCCGAGGGGATCGACGAGGCCTGCGTCTTCGGCGTGCCCGTCCCGGGCGAGGACGGGCGCGCGGGGATGGCTGCGCTCGTGCTCGCGCCTGGCCGACCCTTCGAAGCGACACGCTTCTACGCCCATGCGCAGCGCCACCTCCCCCGCTACGCCATGCCGGCCTTCATCCGGCTCGTGGACGCTGTGGAGGTCACGGGCACGCTCAAGCAACGCAAGCACCTCCTTCAGGCGGACGGCTGGGACGCGTCGCGGGTCAGGGGGCCACTCTTCGTGCGCGACGACGTGCACCAAACCTACCTTCCGCTCGACGAGGCCGCCCGCTCCGCTCTGGCGGACGGCCGTCTGCGGCTCTGAGCGAGGCCCCAGAGCAAGGCTGCGACGCTAGTCGCCGACGAGCAGCCGACTGGCCTCCTCGCGGAGGGCCGCGCGGTCCACCTTGCCACTCCCGCGTTTCGGCAGGTCCGCGTCCGTGCGAAACCAGATGCGGCGCGGCACCTTCCAGCTCGCGAGCCGCTCGCGGCAGTGCGTCACGAGGACCTCGGGGTCGAGGGTAGCGGCCGTCACGACGAAGGCCACGACTGCCTCCCCGCGCCGAGGGTCTGGCGCTCCGACCACGTGCGCCGCCGCGACCGCCGGATGCTCGCAGAGCACCGCTTCGACCTCGGCAGCCGAGACGTTGGCTCCTGCGCTCTTGATGAGCTCGCCGAGCCGGCCGACGAAGTGCAGCGCGCCGTCCGCGTCGAGCCAGCCGCGATCGCCGGTACGAAAAAACCCCTCCGCGTCTCGGCACTCGGCCGGCGCACGCCCGAGGTAATGCGAGAACAGCTCCGGCCCGCGCACACAGATCTCGCCTTCCGCCCCGACGGGGAGCACTCGACCGCTCGCCGGGTCCACGATCCGCAGCTCCCGTCGACCGACCGGGGGACCATGACTCGATCGCCGACGCGCGAGCGGCGCATGCCAGGGCCACGCGGCACACAGCGGGGGCGTTTCGGTCATGCCGTACGCGCTCACCGCACAGTGGTTCTCGGGATAGAGTCGCTCGGCCCACGCGGTGTTTGCGCCCACCCCTTTGTGCAGGGCGAGTCGCCGCCGGGAAAAGTCGGGGTGGGCCAGCAGCGCTTCCGCCTGGTGGGGCCACGCGAAAAACACCGTGACCCGCTCCTGCTCGAGAAGCTCCAGCGCTTGGCCGGGCTCGAACACCTCCTGGAGGACCACAGCGCCGCCCGCGGACAGCGTGGCGAGCAGCACGGCCACCAGCCCCCCAGCAAAAAAGAAGGGCAGCTGTCCCCAGGTCCGATCCTCGGGCGTCACCCCGAGGACGGCCGCATTGCCGCGAGCCGCCAGCACCAGCGCCGCGTGCGTATGCAGCACGCCCTTCGGTTCGGCCGTCGACCCCGAGGTGAAGCACAGGGTCGCCATGGCCGCTGGCACCGCGCAGTCGCCGCTGGGCTTGCCCGAGGATCGACCGAGCAGAGGTGCCAGATCCAGCGCCCCCGAGGGCTGTGGCTCGTCGAACAGCACGGTCGCTGGCGCCCTCCTTAGGCCTTCCGCATACTCGTACCGCCGGAATCGGCGTACGCCCAGGGCGAGCCGAACCTGTGCACGATCCAGCGCCGCGGCAATCTCGCCTGCCGGCGCCACGGTGGGCAGCGGCACCACGACGGCACCCCGGCGCCAGACGGCGAAGGCGAGCACTGCCCACTCGGGCCAGTTTGGAAGCAGCAGGGCCACGCGCTCGCCCGGATTCACGCCTCGATCCGCGAGCGCAGCCGCGGCCCGGTCGACCAAAGCACCGAGCTCGGAGTACGTGAGCCGGCCACGCGTCGAGATCAACGCGTCGCGCGTCCCATGCCGTGCCACCGACGTCGCCAGCATCTCCGACAGCGTCTCCGGCTCGGCCATCCCGACGACTCTGCCGCGGGAGGAGGAATCCTGTCCAGATCCGTGGCCTTGAGAACTGCCGCCGACCAGCGCATAGCGCGCGGGATGGGGCCGCACACGGCACCCTGGCGTGGCATTGTGGAGGGCTACTACGGCCAACCCTGGCCTGCTGCCGCGCGGCGCGACGTGATCGAGTTTCTCGCCGGCCGAGGCATGAACGCCTTCGTGTACGGCCCCAAACACGACCCCTGGCATCGAGCGCGCTGGCGCGAGCCCTATCCGCAGCGCGAGCTCGAGGAGCTGGCGAGCACGGCAGCGCACGCGCGCACCCTCGGCGTGCGCTTCGTGTGGGCCATCTCCCCGGCGATCGACATGCGGTGGGACGATCCGGGGGAGGAGCTGGCGCTGCATGCCAAGCTCGAACAGCTCGTTGCAGCGGGTATCACGGACCTGGCCCTGTTCTTCGACGATCTCCCCGAGATCCTCGCCGCGGCTGGGCCCGGGCAGGAGAGCGCCCTCGCGGAGCTCGGCTGGCGTCATGGGCGACTTGCTGGCCGGGTGGACGCCTGGCTTCGGGCCCGCGGCTCCGCAGGCATCGCCTGCGTCGTTCCCGCCGAGTATACAGGCTGCCAGTCGAGCCCGTACCTCGACGCGCTCTCCAGCGCGCTCCGGCCCGACATGCCTCTGGGCTGGACCGGCCCCGCCGTCGTCGCCTCGACCATCGACGCGCAGGCTGCACGCGAACGCCGGGCAGCCACGGCTGGCCACCCCATCGCACTGTGGGACAACTATCCCGTGAACGACGTGGTGCTCTGCAACACCCTGCACCTGGGACCGCTCACAGGGCGCGACCCGACCCTGCCGGCCGAGACGGCCTGGTACCTCCTCAACCCGATGCGCCAGCCCTACGCCAGCTTGATCGCCCTGGCGACCGCAGCCGACTATCTGCGGGATCCCGCGGGCTACGACCCCGGCCGGTCCTGGGAACGAGCGCTGGCCGAGCTCGATCCGGGAGGCGGTCTCGCGCTGCTCGCGCAGCAGCTCCGCAGCTCGGCCCTGACTGCTCCGGAGTACCTGGACGCGCACGAGCTCGCCGCGCTGAGCGAGCGCGTTGCCGCGAGCTGGAGCGGTCCCGACTGGGCCTCGGCCCTCGAGGCTCTCGCGCTCGAGCTACGGCGACAGGCCGCCGTGCCAGCCATGATCGCCGCCTCGCTCGGCGCGAGCCCGCTCGCCGCAGAGATCGCCCCCTGGGTGCACGAGCTCGCGGACCACATCCGGACGAGCCTCGACGCCGTGCGCCTCCTCCAGGCCCTGCGGCCGCGCTTCGTCGAGCTCGTCCGCGACAGCGGGACCATCCGCGGCCGCGTGCTCGCCCCCGATCTCGATCTGGCTGCACGCCTCGGGCCTCGCTTCGCCGAGCCTCCGCGCGCTCCCGACCTCGCCAGCTATGTGTCGGCGCTTGGCGACCTGCTCGGACCCGATCCCACCCTCCCCACTGCGCTCGGCCTCAACGTGCACGGCAAGCGCTTCTATGCGTTCCCGCGAAGCACGACGGCCCTCGAGGTCGTGCGCGACCGCAATGTCCACGATCGCTTCCTCGCGTTCGTGGCCGAGGTCTGGCGTCGACGCGACCCCGCTCCTCTGCCCCTGCGCCTCGAGGTCGACACACGTCAGCAGCCCCTCGATGCGCACGGGCGCTTCGCCGTCCGCTGCCGACGGGGGCCGGTCCACCTCCTGGCCCAAACCGCCGGAGGAGCGAGCACCGCGGTGGTGATCCCCTGATCGCCAGGCTCCCACCGCTTGCCGGGCCCTGCCCCGGCGTGGCAGTCGAAACGAAATGACCATGCCACTGGAGGGGATCCGGGTGGTCGACTGGACCATCTGGCAGCAGGGGCCGATCTGCTCGGTCATGCTCGGCGACCTCGGCGCTGACGTGGTCAAGATCGAGCAGCGTCTGACGGGCGATCCCGGGCGAGGCGTGCTGCGCGCACAGGGGCTCGAGCTCCGCGACCGGCCCGATTTCTACTTCGAAGCCAACAACCGCAACAAGCGGAGCCTCGCAGTCGACATCAAGACCGCCGAGGGCGTCGAGATCGTGCGGCGACTCGCCGACCGTGCCGACGTGTTCGTCCAGAATTTTCGCTACGGGGTGGCCGCCCGCCTGGGTCTCGACGCCGCAACGCTCCGGCAGCGCAACCCCCGTCTCATCTACGCGAGCGCGACAGGCTACGGTCCCGAAGGCCCGGAGCGGGCTGCACCTTCCTTCGATTACCTCGGCCTGGCGCGCTCAGGGATCATGCTCGCCGCCGGCGAGCCAGACGACCCTCCGCTGGCCATCGCCGGGGGCATCGCCGACCAGATGGGCGGGGTCATGCTCGCCTATGGCGTGCTGGCAGCACTGCTCGCACGCGAGAAGACTGGGTCCGGGCAGGAGGTCGACGCCTCGCATCTGGGCTCCATGGCCTGGCTCCAAGGACTCGGCCTTTCGGCGCGGCTCATGCTCGGACGCGCCCTCCCCCGCGTGTCGCGCCGGTACGCTACGAACCCGCTATGGAATCACTACCGCTGCGCCGACGGAGAATGGATCGCGCTCTCGATGCTCCAGGCCGACCGCTACTGGGTCCCGTTGTGCGAGGCCCTCGAGATCCCGGAGGCAGCGCACGACCCGCGCTTCGCGACCATGCTCGATCGCATGGGGAATTGCGCCGAGTGCGTGGCCCTCCTCGACGCCACCTTCGCGCGCCGGCCTCGGGCCGAGTGGCTCGACCGCCTTGCCCGCGGCGGCGACTTCATTGTGAGCGCGGTGAATTCCGTCGATCAGTTGCCCGACGATCCGCAGATCCGAGCCAATGCGTACGTCACGACCTTCGAGCATCCCGCGTACGGCCCCACGGACGTGGTCGGGATCCCTGTTCGCCTCAGCGCGACCCCCGGGGCCCTGCGGCTGCCGGCCCCCGAGTTCGGTCAGCACACCGAGCAGATCCTCGTCGAGGAGCTGGGCTACACCTGGGACGACATCGCGCGGCTGCGCGAGGCCGAAGTGATCTGACCGTGCGAACGGTCGCCGCATGAGCCGGGTGCTGATCGCTGGCTGCGGCGATCTCGGCTGCGCGCTGGGCCTGACGCTCGCCGCGCGTGGCGACGAGGTCTTCGGCCTGCGTCGAGGCATTGCCGGCATCCCACCGCCAATCCGCCCCGTCGCCGCCGACCTTGCCGACCGCGGGACACTCGCCGCTCTGCCCGACGGCATCGCCTGCGTGGTCTATGCTGCTGCCGCAGACTCCCGCGATCCGGAAGCCTACCGCCGCGCGTACGTAGAAGGTCTGCAGAATCTCCTCGCCACCCTGGAGGCCCGTGCCGCGCCCCTGCGGCGCCTCGTCTACTGCTCGAGCACCGCGGTGTACGGGCAGCAGGACGGCGAGTGGGTGGACGAGGGCTCGCCGACCGAGCCCTCCGGCTTTGCCGGCCAAATTCTCCTCGCTGGCGAGCGGCTGGCCCTGGCGTGCGGCGTCCCGACGACCGTGGTCCGCTTCGCAGGCATCTACGGCCCAGGACGCACGCGCCTGCTCGACCAGCTGCGAGCCGGCACCGCGACGTGCCCCGAGGGGCCACCCACGTGGACAAACCGCATCCATCGCGACGACTGCGTCGGCGTCCTCGCCCACCTGCTCGCGCTCTCCCATGCCGACGGCTGCTGGCTCGCCGTGGACACCGAGCCAGCTCCATTGTGCCTGGTCCTCGACTGGCTCGCTGCGCGGCTCGGCGTGCCCCCGCCGCCGCGGGTCGCTCGGGGAACGGCTCCGGGCCGCGTCGAGGGGAGCAACAAACGCTGCCGCAATGGCCGGCTCGTGGCCTCTGGCTACAGGTACCGCTTCCCGACATTCCGCGAGGGGTACGGGGCGTTGCTCGCTCAGCACGAGGGCCTGGCGCCCCGCAGATGACCCGCCAGATCGCGCCTACGCGTCTGTCTGCGCACCCGCCTGCAGCACCGCGTACACCGCGCGCAGGCGTTCCTGGAGCACCGCGCGTTCGTTCGCGCGCACGGTCAGGTGGCCGAGCTTGCGCCCAGGCCGAGCAGCCTTGCCGTAGCGATGCAAGTGCACGCCAGGAATGGCGAGGACCGCATCCGCGGATGGCAGGGTGCCGATCAGGTTGACCATGGCACTCACCCCGCTCGCTGCCGTGCTCCCTAGGGGCATGCCCGCGATGGCGCGCAGATGGTTCTCGAACTGGCTGGTCTCGGCACCTTCGATCGTCCAGTGCGCCGAGTTGTGAACCCGTGGAGCCATCTCGTTGGCGAGCAACTCGCCATCGACCTCGAACAGCTCGATGGCCAGCACGCCGACATACCCGAGGCGCTCGAGCACGGTCCGGACATGGCTCTCAGCCAGTGCCTGGAGCGCCGGGGGCACGTCGGGAGCCGGGGCGAGCGACTGGCGCAGGATCCCCGCATCGTGCTGGTTTTCGACGAGCGGCCAGCACGCGTAGCTGCCGTCGCGCCCGCGCACCGCGATCACCGACAGCTCGCGCCGGAAGTCGATGCGCCGTTCGACGATACAGGGCGCCTCGCCCACGACAGCGCAGGCCGCCTCGAGATCCTCGGGGCACGTCACGAGCGCCTGGCCCTTGCCATCGTAGCCATGCCGGCGCGTCTTCACGATCGCCGGCAACCCCACACGATCCAGGGCGGTTGCCAGCTCCGCACGGCCTCGGGCCGCGCGGAACGGCACCGTGGGCAGGCCGCATGCGCCGAAGAACTGCTTCTCGCTCAGACGATCCTGGGCGACGTCGAGTGCAGCCGGCGACGGCCAGACGGGGACGCGCTCGGCGACCCAACGGGCCGCGGCCGCCGGGACATTCTCGAACTCGTAGGTCACCACGTCGCTCGCGGCCACGAGAGCTGCCAGCGCCCTCGCATCGTCGAAGGGAGCTTCCAGGGTGGTACCGAGACCGCGGGTGGCTTCGGGCGATGGCTCGAGGAAGGTGAACTCGTGGCCGAGCGCGTACCCTGCGAGCGCGAGCATCCGGCCCAGCTGCCCCCCGCCGAACACCCCGATTCTCATGGTCGCTGCCTCGGATCCGGAGCGGCGAGCACCGCATCGGTCTGCGCAGCCCGCCAGGCGCGCAGTGCCTCGCGGATTGCCGGGTACTTCACGCCGAGAATCGCCGCGGCCAGCAACGCCGCATTGACGGCGCCTGCCTTCCCGATGGCCAGCGTCCCGACGGGGACACCGCCAGGCATCTGAACGATCGAAAGCAGCGAGTCCACGCCTGCGAGCGCTGCCGACTGCACCGGGACGCCGAGCACGGGAAGGACGGTCTTCGCTGCCGTCATCCCCGGCAGATGCGCCGCGCCCCCGGCCCCCGCCACGATCACTTCGAGCCCACGCTGCTCCGCGCTGGCCGCATACTCGAAGAGCAGGTCCGGCGTGCGGTGGGCCGAGACCACGCGCACCTCGTGGGGCACGCCGAGCGCCTCCAGCGTCTCTCCGCAGTGGCGCAGCGTCTCCCAATCGGAGCGCGAGCCCATGATCACTCCGACCAGTGGCGCGCTCATCCCAGCATCACCAACCCACCGTCGACACAGATGCACTGCCCGGTGACCATCGCCGAGTCATCCGACGCGAGCCACACGGCCGTCCCCGTGAGGTCCGCCGGGTCGAGCGCCCGCTTGATGGCCATCTGCGTGTCGATCATGAACTGGAGGGCAGCCTCAGGGACGAGATTGCGCGTCGCCTCCGTCAGCGTCGGACCGGGCGCGATCGCATTCACGCGGATGCCGTACAACCCCACCGTACCAGCCATGTAGTGCGTCATGGCGTTGATGGCCGCCTTGGTCACGCTGTAGTGAAACGACGGCAGCTGGTCCTCGATGACGGGATACGGGGGATGCAGCCAGGCTGCCGACGAGGATTGATTGATGACCGAGCCGCCGCCGCCCTTCGCCATCACCGGAAAGACCGCCCGGCACATGAGCCAGGTGCCGAAGTAGTTTACATCGAAGATGCGCCTGAGGTACGCGTAGCTCGAGTCGAAATTGTCGATGCCCCCGAAGATGGCCGCATTGTTGAGCAGGACGTCGATGCGCCCGAAACGCTCCGCGACCGCGGCGGCGAGGCGCCTGGTGTCCTCTTCGCTCGCCACGTCGACCCGCTCGAACACGGCAGGCGGGCCGAGGGCGGCGGCCACGGCCCGGCCCTTGTCCTCGTTGACATCGGCGACCACCACCCGCGCTCCTTCGGCAGCGAATCGCCGCGCGTACGCTTCGCCGATGCCCTGGGCTGCCCCTGTGATCACGGCCACCTTGTCCCGCAGTCGCATGCGCCTCTCCTTTCGGTCGTGCTCTAGCGCGTTTCGGCGGGGGTCGTCGAGAATCCGCCCCTCCCTCGACGACCTCGCCGGCGCTCGCGGGGATCGATGAGCCGGCTGCCACAACGATCGCGGCTGGGTCCGCCGAGCAGCGCGTCCAGCCATCGTCGCGCCACGCAACGGGACGATACGCGGTTGCTGCTGGTCTGGCTCGGGATCTTCATCGTGCTCCTCGCCGGAGCCGCGGGGCTCCACGCGCTCTACCGCTGGACGGGACCCCACCCCCAGGTCACTGCGGTCATCCGGCGCGCGAAACACCATGCGCGCTGGCTGATCCCCGGCCTCAAATCCCGCCCGCACGCCCGCCCGCAGGCCGAGTGAGTCTCAGGCCAGGGTCCCGCGGTCGTCTTCACCCTTCGCGAGGGGGCATCCCTGGCAGGGCGCCGCGGCTTCTCCGGGATCGCGCGGCGGCACCACACCGCTCGCAGCCAGCATGCGCCACACCGGCCAGAGCGGGAGCCCCATGACATTGCACTGGCAGCCGAGCACCTGCGCGACGGGGGCGAAGGCGGCGTCCTGCACCCCGTAGGCGCCCGCCTTGTCCAGCGCCGCGCCGGAGCCGACGTAGCGCGCGATTTCCTCCTCACCGTACGCCCGCATGCGGACGTCGGTCGCGAACGCCACCGTCTGCATCGACCCGCAGCGCGCCACGGCAACGCCTGTCAGCACCGTGTGCCATCGGCTCCGAAGCCCACGAAGCATGGCGACCGCCTCCGCGGAATCGCGGGGCTTGCCAAGAACGCGACCATCGACGACCACGATCGTGTCCGCCGCGACCACGACCGCGCCATCCCTCGCCACCTCGCGCGCCTTCGCCTGCGCGACGGCAGCCACCGCCCGCGGGGGCTCCAGACCGGCTGCGGCGGCGTGCTCGTCCACCGCCGGCGGGCAGATGGTGAACTCGACCCCGAGCTTCGCCAACAGCTCTCGCCGGCGCGGCGACGCAGAAGCCAGGACGACACCGGAACTCATCCCCTCCTTGTGGCGCGGAAGCACCCGGGCCGCAACATCGAGCTATTGCCTGGCGGTGGCCCGAGGCACGTGCTAGGCGCTCCTTAGTCGTCGCCACGACTGCATGATTGCACCTCCGCTCGGGCTCGCGAGCCCCGAGGAAGCTTCCTCCGCTCCGCAGCCACATCCCGACCCTCTGACTCGCCAGCGATGGCTCGTCGCGTGCATCGTGGTCGGTCTCGCCGCGTCGGTGTTGCTCCCTGGTCTGTCGACCTTCCCTCTCGTCGATCCCGACGAGGGACGCCATGCCGAGATCGCCCGCGAGCTCTTCGCCGCGCAGCGCTGGCAGGATCGCGTCCTCCCCCGGCTCGGTGGCGAGCCATATCGGGACAAGCCCATCCTGTTCTACTGGCTCGCCGCGAGCGCGTACGGCCTCCTGGGGCCCACGACCGCTGCTGCGCGCCTTCCCGCGGTCGTCGCTGCCGTCCTCACTGTGGTCGCGACGGCGCTGGCTGCAATGCGAGCCTTCGGCCTCCGGGGAGGGCTCGTCGCCGGCATCGTGCTGCTCACGGCCCCGGGCTTCGTCGCCTTGGGACGCGCAGCGACGCTCGACATGCTCCTCACCGCCTGCATCACGCTCGGAACCCTGGCGGCCTGGCGATGGGCGACCGTGGGCTCGGCCACCGCCCTCGCTGCCGCCGCAGCGGCAGCGGCCTTCGGCACGCTCGCCAAGGGGCTCGTGGCACCCGCCTTGATCGGCAGCATCCTGCTCGTCTGGCTGCTGGTCGGCGGTCGGCCGTCGCGCCTGCGTCTCGGCCACGTGGCACTCGCCGCGACGACCTACACGGTCATCGTCGGGCCATGGGCCGCGACGACCTGGGTGCTCGATCCCGACTACCTTCGCGAGCTCCTGTTGACGCATCATCTTCGTCGCTTTCTCGGGGGCGGCCCGGGACGCCTGCACTCGCAATCCGCGGTGGTGTACCTGCCCTCCTTTCTCCTCGGCTTCTTTCCGTGGATCCTCCTGGTCCCCGCAGCTGCGGTGGCGCTCTGGCACCGCCCCCCCGGCGGGCCCGCCGCGGGCTTCTGCGTCATCTGGCTCGCGGTCATCGTCGGCTTTTTCTCCGCAAGCAGCGGCAAGCTCCCCACGTACATGCTCCCGGCATTTCCTCCGCTCGCCATGCTGATCGGAGGCAGCCTCGCAGGCATCGTGACCGGGGCTGCTCCCGCCAGACCGGGCAAGCGCACGGTCCCGTGCCCCGAGCGGCTCGCACGCTGGGGAATGCTCGCCGCCGCAGCGATCCTCCTCCTGCTCCCCCTCGTGCTCCAGACCCTCGCGCGCACCCGGTACGAGGGCGTCCTCGTTCCCGCAGCGTACTGGTCGGCGGTGCTCCTCCCCCTCGCGCTCGCGGCGCTGTGGCGAGCAGCCCGGTGGTCGCTGCGCGACGCCGCAGTCCTCCTCGCCATCGCACTGATCCTCGTTCCACTGCTCTTCGCGCGACTGGCCGCCCCTCGCGTCGCCGATCTCACCGGAACGCAGCGTGTCGCCCGGATCATCGTCGAACGCGCGCCCGCTGCGCCCGTCGTCGTCTACGGGGCCGCGCTGCCCTCCCTGGCGTTCAACCTTCGACGTCACGTCACCCCTATCGACCGGCCGGGCGCGCTCGCGCGCTACGTCGAGCAGAACCCAGGCACGGTCGTGGTCACCACGCCGCGGCACGTCGCGACCGTGACCCGTACGACCGGACTCGTCCCCTGGGACCAGGGGCCGCGCCGCGTGCTCCTCGGGCCGCGCAAGGCTATGATCGTCTCTCGTGGCTCCTGACTTTCTCGATGTGCGCCGCCACGGCTTCGCGCGGGTCGCCGTCTGCGTCCCCGAGGTGCGCATCGCCGACCCGGCATTCAACACCGACGCCCACCTGAGCGTTCTCGAGCAAGTCCATTCGCAGGGGGCCCAGCTCGCGGTGTGCCCCGAGCTCGGTCTGACGGCATACACCTGCGGCGACCTGTTCTTGCAGCAGCCCCTGCAGCGCAGCGCGCTCGAGGCCCTCGCTCGCGTGGCCGCGGGGACGGCACGCTGGAACATGACCGTCGTGGTCGGCCTGCCCCTGGTCGTGGATGACGCCTGTTTCAACTGCGCGGTCACGCTCCACGGAGGCCAGCCCGTCGCCATCGCAGCGAAGGCGTATCCGCCGACCTACCGGGAGTTCTACGAGCGCCGCTGGTTCGCGCCTGCCACGAGCACCCCTCCCAGGACCACGACCATCCTCGACACCGAGGTGCCGTTCGGCACGGACGTCCTGATCGAGCTTCCCCACGCCGAGGGCCTCGTGCTCCATGTCGAAATCTGCGAGGACCTCTGGGTCCCTCTGCCCCCGAGCACGCTCGCTGCTCTGGCGGGTGCCACAGTCCTCGCCAACTGCTCCGCCTCGAACGTGACCGTCGGCAAGTTCGAGTACCGCCGTGACCTGGTGCGCCTCGCGTCGGCCAAGAATCTCGCCGTGCACTGCTACAGCGCCGCCGGCTTCGGCGAGTCCACGGCCGACCTGGCCTTCGACGGCCACGGCCTCATCGCCGACCGCGGCGAGATCGTGGCCGAGACCGAGCGCTTCCGCCTGCGCGGGAGCTTCGCCCTGGCCGACGTCGACGTGGCCGCGTTGCTGGCCGATCGCGTGCGCCAGGGAACCTTTCGCGACAACGCGGCCGCCATGGCGCCGGCGATGCGCCGCGTGCGGCTACCCGCATCCGGCGAGCAGCGCCCGGCGACCACCTACGCCGTCCTGCGCCGACGCATCGAGCCGCATCCCTTCGTCCCCAGCCATCCGGACGAGCGTGACCGCCGCTGCCGCGAGCTCTTCCTCATCGCGGCCACGGCCCTGGCACGCCGCCTTCTTGCCTTGCCGCCCGACGCCCGCCATGTCGTGCTCGGAGTCTCGGGAGGCCGCGATTCCGCGCATGCGCTCCTCGTGGCCGTCCATGCCATGGATCTTCTCGACCTGCCGCGCACGCAGGTCATCGGCGTCACGATGCCCGGCTTCGGCACCTCGGAGGCGACGCGGACCGCCGCCTGCGCGCTGGTACGGACCCTGGGAGCGACCCTGCGCGAGATCCCGATCGCCCCTGTGGCGGAGGCGATGTTCGCCGCGCTCGGCCACGATCCCGCGATCGAGGACCTCACCTTCGAGAACGTGCAAGCGTGGACGCGCAAGATGCTGCTCTTCAGCGTCGCCTCGCAAACACGCGGGATCGACCTCGGCACCGGCGATCTCTCGGAGCTCGCGCTCGGCTTCGCCACCTACGGCGGCGACCACATGTCGCATTACAACGTCAACGCCGGGGTGCCGAAGACCCTGATCTCGGCCCTGATCCAGTGGGCCGCCACGACGATCTTCGGCCACGAGCCGGGGGTCAGCGCAGCCCTGCAATCCGTGCTGTCATCGCCGATCAGCCCCGAGCTGCTCCGACCGACAGCCGAAGGGGCGATTCGCCAGGAATCGGAGGCGCTCGTCGGTCCTTACGAGTTGCACGATTTCTTCCTGTACTACCTCGTCCGCTTCGGCTTCGGCCCCCGTCGGATTGCCCGTCTCGCCCTGGCAGCGTTCGAGGGGCGATACGATCTGGGAACCATCCGGCACTGGCTCCTCGTCTTCCTGCGACGCTTCTTCGCCAATCAGTTCAAACGCGACTGCGTGCCGGGGGCGCCCAAGGTCGGTTCCGGTGGCTCGCTGTCGCCTCGAGGCGAGTGGCGAATGCCCGCCGACGCCTCGCCGGCATTGTGGCTCGCCGAGGCAGCCGGCATTCCGGGCGACTGAGCGACGGCCGAGCGGCTCAGCCGCGGAAGACGATCAGGCCGTGCGTGGGATCGTAGGGCGATACCGCGATCGTGACACGATCGCCAGGAATGACGCGGATGTGGTAGCGGCGCATCCGCCCGCCGATCTTGGCCAGGAACTCCATGCCGTTATCGCCCTTCACCCGGTAGTTCCCGCCAGCGAGGGCTTCGACAATGGTCCCTTTGATCTGAATGAGGTCGTCGCGTGCCAAACCCTGGATGGTTAGCACGACACCGCCACAGCGGCAATGCGTGCGGGCCGGCGCCCCACCCTCAACTGAGCCCGAGCTTCGCTTTCCCCTCCGCGCTGATCCGTGTCGGATGCCACGGCGGGTCGAACACGACCTCGACGTTCACGTTCGGCTGCCCCAGCGCAGCCACGCGCCGCTTGACCTCCTCGGGAATCTGGCGGGCGGAAGGGCAGCCCTCGGAGGTCAGAGTCATGCGGATACCGATAGCGGTCTCGTCGATATCGATCCCGTAGATCAGGCCGAGATCGTACACGTTGAGCGGGATCTCGGGGTCGAAGCATTGGCGGATCGCGTTCACCACCTGTTCGCCCGTCACGGCCCCTCCCCGGTAGGCAATCGTCGTTCCCTCGAGGGAAGGCGCCACCGGCGCGGAGGCCGGCGCCGTCGACCGCTCGCGCGGCCCCGTCCAGGCATGCATGCCGCCAGCGAGATTGAGGAGCCGGGTGAAACCATGCTCGGCCAGGATCTGGCAGGCCTGCACGCTTCGACCGCCCGCAGCACAGGTCACGAGGATCTGCTTATCCGGTCCGGGCAGCTCGTGCAGTCGGTCCTCGAGCTCGTCGAGCGGAATGAGGTGGGCGCGGGGAATGTGGCCGGCCTCGAACTCCGCCGGGGTGCGAACATCCAGCACGAAGAGGTCGGGCTGCCGTTCCCACAGGACCAGGGCGGGGGCGGCCTCGATCGGTCGCCATGCCCGGCCCGCGAGCACCACCTCCGGTGGCGGAGGCGAACCCGCCGCGACCTCGACCAGGTGCTGCCGCGTGACCCCGAGCGCGCGCTGCGCATCCCGTGCGGCCGCCTCGAGCTCCCGCCGCAGCAGCCGGAGCTCTCCCACCGTTCGTTCCACGGCCCGCACGCGCCCCCACAGCGTCCAGGTGACGGCCGCCAGTGCCAGCCAGGCCAGCGAGGCCACGAGAACCAGCATGGGGGTATCATACCGCCCGCCTACGATCGCGGCCACGACGGTGGCGTTCCGCCAACCGACCGCGCTATGCCGGTGCCATTCGCGCGGTGGCGGACACCGCCAGGGAGGGATCATGGGCAAGACAGAGGACAACTGGGCTGCCCGCGGCATGGACGTGGCCCGGCGACTCTGGGGGGAACGAGCGGGCGGGCAGGAGCTGCCAGCACAACGGCTCGCCCCGGACATGTTCGCCTGGGTCGCCGAAGCCGTGTTCGGGGGGATCTGGGCGCGGCCTGGACTGGACCTCCGCAGTCGCAGCCTCTGCACGGTCGCCATGCTGGCCGCGCTCGGAAAGCACGACGAGCTGGTGGCGCACCTCGCCGGCGCTCTGCGCCTCGGCATCAGCCGCGAGGAGCTGATCGAGGTGCTCATGCAGGTGGCCTGCTATGCCGGTGTCCCCGCGGCCGTGTCCGCCCTCAATGCAGCCGCCCCGGTGCTGGACGGTTCGCGCTGAGTGTACCGCGGCCGCTTCGCGCCCTCTCCGACGGGCGACCTCCATCTCGGCTCCGCGGCGACCGCGCTGGTAGCCTGGGCCTCGGCGCGTCTCGCGGGCGGTGCCTTCGTTCTGCGCGTCGAGGATATCGACGCTCCGCGAACCATCGTGGGTGCCGAGATGCGGCAGCTCGACGACCTCCACTGGCTCGGCCTCGACTGGGACGAGGGACCCGACGTCGGCGGTCCCCGCGGTCCCTATCGTCAGTCGGAGCGCAGCGCCCGCTACGAGGCTGCGCTCGAACACCTCGCCCGCCGGGATTTGCTCTTTTACTGCGACTGCTCGCGCGCGGAGATCGCCCGCATCGCCAGCGCACCGCATGCCGGAGACGATGGCCCGCGGTATCCCGGAACGTGCCGCTCCGCTGGCCTGCGCCGGCGCGTTTTCCGACGACCTCCGGCGATCCGGCTGGCGGTGCCTGCGGGCGTGATCGCGCTGGAGGACGCTCTCCAGGGGAGCATCCGCCAGGATGTCGCCGCGGAGGTCGGCGACTTCGTCCTGCGGCGTGGCGACGGCGTCTGGGCATACCAGCTCGCTGTCGTAGTCGACGATCTCGCCATGGGCATCACCGAGGTGGTGCGCGGGGCAGACCTGCTCGCCTCGACCCCACGACAGGTCCTGCTCGCGCGCCTCCTGGGTGGCGAGGCGCCGCGCTATGCGCACGTGCCGCTCGTGGTCGGGGCCGACGGCCAGCGTCTCGCCAAGCGGGCCCCCGGCATCTCGCTGCGCGATCGCCGAGCCAGGGGCGAGACGGCCGCGCGGACGATCGAGTTGCTGACGCGCGTGCTCGGGCTACGCCCTGCGCGAACGCCGGCCGAGCTCCTGGCGAGCTTCGATCGCAGCGTCCTGAGCGGCCGTCGTACGCTTCGGCTCCCGCCGGAGGCGCTCGCTTCCGCGCGCTGCGGCGGGTCCGCCGCCGAGCAGACGTCGTCCTGCGAGCAGCGCCATCAGAAGGAAGCCGAGTATCCCCAGCGCCGGTAACAGCACCTGGGGTCTGAGGAGATCGCCAAAAGCTGTCGAGTGGCTCAGCTCGTCCCCGAGCGTGGTCGCAATGACGAGCCCCGGCAGCGTTCCCGTCGCGGTACCGAGGATATAGTCCCGGGTGGAGACGCGCGTAGCCCCCAGAGCCCAGTTGAGTGGTGGCGCGAGAAACAGCACGAGCCGGAGGACGACGACGGTGAGGAAGCCGTGGCGCTGCAGATGCCTCTCGAGGGCGGCGAGCCGGGAAAACCGCGCCTGCAGAGCCTCCTGGACCCAGCGCTGCGCGGTGTAGCGCACGAGCAGGAAGGTCGCCGAGGTCCCGATGATCGTCGCAGCCAGCGCATACGCGAACCCGGCGACCTGTCCGAACAGCGCACCCGCGAGCGCCACGAACAGGAGCTCTGGACCGGGGACGAAGAACCCGAGCACGAAGACCAGGATGAAGGCGATCGGCCCGAAAGGCCCCCAGGCGTCCACTGCCGCGCGCATCCCCGCCACCGACAGCAGGCCCGAGCCGAGGACCAGCCACACGGCTGCGACGAGGATCGCGACCGCCACGGCCGCGAGCAGGATACGAGCCCAGGAGGGCGGTGCCCAACGCACGGCCGAAGCCCCGAGCTGGACTGCTCAGTCCCGCCGCGGAGCGATCCGCAACTGGACGCCGGTCTGGCGTTCGATGGCCTCAACGAAATCGGTGAAGTCGCGCTCCCCGAGACCGGCAGCGACCGCGGCGACGAGGCTCTGCGCGACCTGGGCGGCGACGGGCATGGGGACGGCCGCATCACGTGCCTCGGCGAGCAGCAGACCCGCGTCCTTGGCAGCCAGCGCCAGCGTGAACTGCGCTGGCCGCCCACGCTCGTTGATCCCCTCGACCATACGGGTGGTGAAGAGGTTGCCCGTGCCACTCGTGTTGATCACCTCGACCATGGTCCGGACATCGATCCCGCTCCGCTGAGCCAGTGCCAGGCCCTCGAGGGCGACGCATGTCGCGCTGAACGCCATCAGGCTGTTGACGAGCTTGGCCACGTTGCCCAGCCCGAGCGGCCCCACGTGGAACACGGCTCGGCCCAACCGCTCGAGGATCGGGCGCACCCGATCGACCACGCTCGCCTCGCCTCCGACCATGAACACGAGTGCTCGTGCCTGCGCCCCGGGGCTTCCTCCCGTGAGCGGGGCCTCGAGGAGGTGGCACCCCTTCGCGGCGACCCGCCGGCCGAGGGCCCGGATGGCCGCCGGGGCGTTGGTGCTCAGGTCGGCCAGAACCCTGTCGGCCGGGGCCTCCTCGAGCCAGGCCGCCGCCACGTCATCCACCGCGCCAGGATCCGGAAGGGAGAGAAACGTCACTCTGCTCCGGGTCGCCACCTCGCCGGGACTGCGGGCAGCGCGGGCCCCCAGGCCGACGAGCGCATGCAGGCGCTCGGGTTGGAGATCGAACACGCTTACGTGGTGTCCATCCGCGACCAAGTTGGCCGCGATCGCGCCGCCGATGTTCCCGAGACCGATGACGCCAAGCCGCTCGCCGTGCATGAGACCCTCGCTTCGCTACTTGGGCGCCATGCGGATCGCGCCATCCAGGCGAATGGTTTCGGCGTTGAGGAAGCCGTTCTCCACGATGTGACAGGCCAGGGCAGCGAACTCCGCCGGCCGACCCAGCCGCGACGGAAACGGGATCTGCGCCGCCAGCGCCTGCCGGACGTTCTCGGGTGCCATGGCAAGCATCGGCGTGTCGAAGGTCCCCGGTGCAATGGTGCAGACACGGATGCCCAGCGAGGCCAGATCCCGCGCGACCGGCAGGGTCATCCCGACCACGCCTCCCTTCGAGGCGGCGTAGGCCGCCTGGCCGATCTGCCCATCGAAGGCCGCAACCGATGCGGTATTGATGATGACCCCGCGCTCCGTCTCCCAGACGGGTTGTTGCTTCGCCATCTGCACCGCCGCCAGGCGAATGCAGTTGAACGTCCCGACGAGATTGATCTGGATGACCTTCTCGAAGAGGTCGAGCGGATGGGGCCCTTCCCGACTCGTGGTGCGCGCGGCCACACCCACTCCGGCACAGTTGACGAGAACGTTCAGGGCTCCGAAGCGCTGCACCGTGGCATCGACGGCAGCCTGCACGTCTTTCGCATCGGTCACGTCGGCCGGCGCGAAGGCCACGCGCTCCCCGAGCTCGCTTGCAAGCTCCGCTCCCTTCGACCCGGGCCGATCGAGGATCGTGGCGCGCGCTCCCCTGCCGACCAGGGCGCGCACCGTCGCCTCGCCGAGCCCAGAAGCACCGCCGGTGACCAGGGCAATGGCATCGCCGATCTGCATGGGGGCTCCATACCGTCCCCGTGCCTCTGCTGCCAACAGGAGGCACCTCGTGCACCTTGCACCGCCGGGGCCGCGGCCGCACACTCCGCGCCGCCATGCGCCTCGAGCTTCAGGGCGATCCCCTGCACACCCGTTCGCTGTCCGTGACCCTGCTCGAGGGCGAGCCCGATCGCGTCGTCGCTCGGGCATCGCTCCTCGATCTGCGCAAGCGGGGGTTCGTGCCCGTCGGGGGAGACCTCCAGCCCGCAGGAATCGTCCACGACATGCGCCTCGAGGCCGAGGTCGCACGCTCGACCGAGCGCGTGCTTCGCCTCGAAGCGGCCCAGCCTGTCGTGGCCTTCGAGCCCTCTGCCCTCACGCGGGGGGAGAGCTGTCGCGACATCGCCGGCGGCATGACGGCCCTCGCCGGGGCTTGCCTCGATACGAGCTGGTCCCGTCGAGTCAGCGAAGCCAGCGGTGGGCCACGCGGCTGCTCCCACCTCGTGACGCTGGCGCAACTACTCGGACCGACCATCCACTGGGCCCTCGGCCGCGAGCGCGACCTCGTGGATACCCCCGCGCAACGCCGCCGAGGCGAATGGCTGTTTCGTCGCGCCATCGTCGTCGACGGCGCGCTCGGCGCCCGCGGCGAGAGTGTCGGCCTCGCAGTCCAGCTCACCGACCTCCACAGTCGGCCCGCAGCCCCGGGCGCGCCGTCGATGGAGCGGTTCGCGGAGGCCTTGGAAGTCCGGGCCCTCGCGGAGATCGCCCTCGGCAGCCAGCGCCTGCTCGAGCTCCGCATTGCCGAGCGACGCCGGACGCGGACCAGGCTCGACACGGCATGGTCTCCTCGGGAGGCCCTCGGTGCCGATCTCCGGGGCCTGAGCTTCGGTCGCGGGGTGAGCGCCGTCCTGGTCGAGCGGCTCGGCGAACACCCTGGGGACCGTCCCCTCCTCGACGCCCTCCTCGCGCTCGCCCCCACCCTGATCCAGGTGTACGCCGCCCTCTCCGAGCGCTGGCCCGAGATGGCGGCGCAGGATGGATGGGTCGTGGGCCTCGGGAGTCGGCCCGACGCCTGCTGGATGTGGCGGGGCGGGGGCGCGCTCGATCGCGCCCGCGCCCCGGGCGACCCTCGGCTCTTCTCGTGACCCGGGGGGCCCGTTGCCGGAAGCGGGCCGTTGCGGTTCAATCAGCGTGTGGGTCGAGAACGCGAGCGGACGGAGGGCGGCACCCAGGTCGTCGAACGCACGAGCAGCGAGGAGCGCCTCAAGCGGCCGCGGCGCTACAAGGTGCTCCTCCACAACGACGACTTCACGACCATGGAGTTCGTCGTCTGGATTCTGCAGCACGTCTTCCATCACGACGAGGCGACGGCGACCGCGATCATGCTCCACGTGCATCGCCATGGCATCGGCGTCGCCGGGGTCTACCCGCGCGAGATCGCCGAGACCCGCGTGGCGCAGGTCGATGCGCTCGCGCGCGAGCACGAGTTTCCCCTGCGCACCAGCCTCGAGGAGACCGATTGACCGTGCGGCTCAGTCGGACTCTCGAGGCCACGCTCACCCAGGCCATCCGCGAGGCGCGGCGCCGCCGCCACGAGTTCCTCTGCCTCGAGCACGTGCTCTGGGCGCTGCTCCACGACGACGCCGTCGCGGAGGTCATCCGGGCCTGCGGCGCGGACGTGGGTGCGATCAAACACGACATCGAGCGGTATCTCGACGAGCAGGTGGAGCCGCTGCCCCCGGGCGACGACCGGCCGCCCCAGCAGACCCTCGGCTTCCAGCGTCTCCTCCAGCGGGCCGCAGCGCACGTGCAGTCCGCCGGCAAGAGCGAGATCGAGGGGCGCCATCTGCTGATCGCGCTGTTCCGCGAGACCGATTCGCACGCCGCCTGGTTGTTGGGCCAGCACGGCGTGACCCGGCTGGATGCCATCACCTACGTCGCTCACGGGATTCCCAAGGTCCCGGCGACCCCCGAACCGGACCATGGCTCGGACGACGAGGAAGCCGAGGAGGGCGGCCGGTCGCTCCACGATCCGTTGGCGGCCTTTACCGAAAACCTCGTCGCGAAGGCCGCGGCCGGCAAGATCGATCCGCTGATCGGCCGCGAGCGGGAGTTGGAACGCGCCCTCCACGTGCTCTGCCGCCGCCGAAAGAACAACCCGGTGTTCGTCGGCGATCCGGGGGTCGGCAAGACGGCCGTCGTCGAAGGGCTGGCACGCGCCATCCACGAGGGCAGCGTCCCCCCCGCCCTGCTCGATGCCACCATCTACGCTCTCGACATGGGAGCCTTGCTGGCCGGCACGAAGTTCCGCGGCGAGTTCGAGGCTCGCCTGAAGGCCGTGCTCGCCGCGCTGGCGAAGCGGCCGAAGGCGATCCTGTTCATCGACGAGATCCACACGCTGGTCGGGGCCGGCGCCACGCAGGGTGGGTCGATGGACGCCTCCAACCTGCTCAAGCCTGCGCTGGCCTCGGGCGAGCTGCGCTGCATCGGCGCCACGACCTACCAGGACTTCAAGCAGCACTTCGAGCGCGACCGGGCCCTGGCGCGCCGGTTCCAGAAGATCGAGCTGAGCGAGCCGTCGGTGGACGAAACGCACGCCATCCTCGAGGGGCTGCGCCCGCAGTACGAAGCCCATCACGGCGTCTCGTACACGGACGATGCCCTGCGCGCCGCCGCCGAGCTGGCAGCCAAGCACGTGCACGATCGCTTCCTCCCCGACAAGGCGATCGACGTGATCGACGAGGCCGGGGCCGCGGCGCAGATCCATCCAGCGCCAGCGGACGGGCCGCGCCCTGTCATCGGCACGAGCGAGATCGAGCATATCGTCTCGACCATGGCGCGGATTCCGCCACGCCAGGTCTCGCGGTCGGAGACCGAACGGCTGTCGACGCTGGACCGCGATCTGAAGCTGCTGGTCTTCGGTCAGGATCCGGCCGTGGACACCGTGGTGGCCGCCATCCGCCTGGCGCGTGCCGGGCTGGCGCAGCCGGACAAGCCGGTCGGCTCCTTCCTCTTCGCAGGTCCGACGGGCGTGGGCAAGACCGAGCTGGCCAAGCAGCTGGCGGCAGCGCTCGGCGTGGAGTTCCTGCGCTTCGACATGTCGGAGTACATGGAGAAGCACACGGTGTCGCGGCTGATCGGCGCCCCACCGGGCTACGTGGGCTTCGACCAGGGCGGTCTGCTCACCGACGCCATTCGCAAGACCCCCCATGCCGTCCTGCTCCTCGACGAGATCGAGAAGGCGCATGCGGACATCTTCAACATCCTCTTGCAGGTCATGGATCACGCGTGCCTCACGGATCCCACCGGACGGAAGGCCGACTTCCGGAACGTGATTCTCATCATGACGACCAACGCGGGCGCCCAGGAGATGGCCGCGGCCGCTATCGGCTTCGGCTCGCCCTCGAACGCGGACAAGGGCCAGAAGGCGCTCGAACGCCTCTTCAGCCCGGAATTCCGCAACCGCCTGGACGCGATCGTGCAGTTCGCCGCGCTCGGTCCCGAGGCGATCGAGCGGGTGGTCGACAAGTTCGTCACCGAGCTCGAAACGCAGCTTGCTGCGCGGCGGGTCACGGTCGAGCTCACCCCGGCGGCCCGACGGTGGCTCGCCGAGCGTGGCTACGACAAGACCTTCGGCGCGCGTCCGATGGCGCGGCTTATCCAGGAGCACGTCAAGCGGCCGCTCGCCGAGGAGATGCTCTTCGGGCGGCTGCGCGATGGGGGCCACGCGATGATCGACGCAGCGGATGACGGGCTGCGTTTCACCGTCGTCCCGCACGAGCAGCACGTGCCGGCGACGACCGAGCCCGCCTAGGGCAGCCCACGTCCCCGCTCAGCCTCGATCCGGCCCTCCGTCGCGGCGCAGCGCCGTGTGTCGCCCGAACAGGGCGACCTCCGCTGCGACCTCGGCCCGCTCGTGCACCAGGTACTCGGCGACGGCGTGCCGCAGCCGTGGATCGGCGATGAAGTGGACGCTCTCGGTCATGCGCGCATCGAAGCCGCGCAGATGCTTGAACTCGCCCCCGGCCCCTGGCTCGAAGCGGCGCAGGCCGGCCGCGATGCAGTGCCGGATCGCGGCGTAGTAGCAGACATTGAAGTGGAGGTGGCGCAGCGCCTCGAAGGCTCCCCAGTAGCGCCCGTAGAGCACACCGCCGGCTTGCACGTTGACCGTACCACCGACCACCTGGCCGGCCCGGCGGGCCACGATGAGGCACAGCCTGCCGCGCCAGCCCTCCCAGACCAGCTCGAAGACGCGAGCGTTCAGGTACAGGTGTCCCCACGGTCCGAACTGCCGTACCTGATGCCTGTAAAGCCGGTACATGACCGGCACCAGCTCGACGGGGATCGCGTCACCGACGAGGGTCTCGATCGCGATCCCCTGCGCGTCGAGCTCGCGCTCCTCGCGCCGGACCTGGTTGCGCCGTTTGCTGCGCAGGCTGGCGAGGTAGTCCTCGAAGCTGCAGTAGCCGTCGTTCACCCAGTGATACTGGTAGCCGGTGCGGCGCAACCACCCCCGCGAGGCAAGCGCATCGCCGTCACGGGGGAGGCAGAAATTGACGTGAGCCGACGAGTACCCCCCAGCGCTACATAGCCGCTCGAGCGCCTCCGCGAGCATCGCCGCGACCGTGGCGTGGTCCGCCGCTCGCGCCAGCAGACGCGCCCCCGTGACGGGCGTGAACGGGACGGCGACGAGCAGCTTCGGATAGTAGGCGATGCCCGCACGCCGGGCTCCGTGCGCCCACGCGTGATCGAAGACGAACTCCCCCTGGCCATGATGCTTCACATAGAGCGGACATGCGCCGATCAGCTGCGTACCTTCCCAGACCGTGAGATGCTGCGGGAGCCAGCCAGTCGCTTCGCCGACCGTTCCCGCCTCCTCGAGGGCGGCAAGCCAGGTCCATTCGACGAAGGGCGAGGCATCGAGCGGGAGCAGCGCGTCCCAGGCCTCGCGCGGCACGTCCCGGATCGCGCCGAGCACGCGGAGTGTGGCCACCCCCGCAGCCTCCCTTCGCGCGACCGCCTCGTCGCTGCTCAGGCCACCGCAGGCACGAGGGGCGCGAAGCGATCGAGGAGCGGCAGCACGGTGTCTCGTCCGGCCGGCGGAAGCGCCAGGATCGCACGCGTGACGCCGCCGTCGCGGAGGCGAGCCAGCGCGCCGGCGTCGGGCTCGGCGCCGTAGACGTTCACCGAGAACCCCTGCGGATCGCGCCCGCGCTCGAGCGCGAGCTGGCGCAGCGCTTGCACCCCAGCGAGCAGATCCCCGGCTCGCACGCCGATCGGGATCCAGCCGTCGCAATAGTCCACCACGCGGGCGAGCGCGCGCGGCCCGTGGGCGCCGAGCACGATCGGCGGGTGCGGGCGCTGGAGCGGCTTGGGCCAGGACCACAACGGCTCGAAGCGCACGAACTCTCCGTCGAACGAGGCCTCGTCCTCGGTCCAGATGCGCTTCATTGCCGCGACCCGCTCCCGCAGCAGCTTCCACCGGGTGCGGAACGCCGTGCCGTGATGCTCCATCTCCTCCGCGTTCCAGCCCCCGCCGATCCCGAAGAGGAACCGTCCTCCCGAGAGCACGTCGAGCGAGGCGACCTCCTTGGCGGTCGTGATCGGATCGCGCTCCACGAGGAGGCAGATCCCCGACGCGATGCGGATGCGCGTGGTCGCCGCGGCCGCCGTAGCCAGGGCGACGAACAGATCGAAGGTGTGCGCGTACTCCTTCGGCAGCACGGGACCGCCAGGCCATGGGCTCCGTCGCGAGGTCGGAATGTGCGTGTGCTCCGGAAACCAGAGGCTCTCGAAGCCGCGCGCTTCTGCCTCGCGCGCGAGCTCGTCCGGCCGGATAGCGTAGTGCGTCGGAAACATGGTCACGCCGACGTGCATGGCGTCCGGCTACCGGTGGGGTTCATGTGCGTCAAGTCGCCGGACCGTCGCTCGCGAGCGCCGTTGCTCTTGACGGTGCAGGCCCGGACCGATTAGGTGCTCGTTACGCGGACGGTCGGGGCAGCAATCGCGGCTCGTGCCGTGACGGCAGCGAGGGACAGTGGCGCCCTCGGATGGAGCCGTGTTCGACCCGTCATGTGCGCTTCGGGGGGTGGCCACTCGCCCCGCGGAGCGCGGACTCGAGGAGTGCTCGTCATCATGAGGATATCATCGCTACTCTCGTTGACCGCGGGGCTTGTCGGCGCGCTCGCGATGCACGCACATGCGGACGTCGCCGTGGGCGAGCGCATCACGGCCGCCAACGTGGACAAGCTCCAGGGGCTGATCTCCCCGGGCATGGAGTGGGTGATCAAGCGCGGCTTCCCGATCACCATCGGGGAGACCAAGCGCATCGAATGGCCCCGCGCGTACAAGGAGGCCACGGAGAAATACGCGAGCCAGGTCAAGCTCTCGGCGGACGGGCACGACGTGAAGAACTACGTCGCCGGCTTGCCCTTTCCCAACCTCGATCCGAACGACCCCCAGTACGCGTACAAGATCATGTGGAACTACAGCTACAATGCTGTCCCGAACGGCACGGACGATCAGGATCTGCGCAACTTCGACGCGGACACGGGGACCATTCCCGAGAACGGGCCGATGTCCGTCGAGCGGCATTTCCTCCTCGACCACTACCGCCGGCTGTTCTGGACGGGCCGCCTGTACGTCGAGCCGAAACCCGAGAAGCCGAACCCCAACGGCTATCGGGTGCAGCAGGGCCTCTACCCGATCCTCGAGCCCTTCGACCTGAAGGGCGTGGGAGCGCTCGGGAATCGCTACATCGATTCCTCCAAACAGGACGACTCCTGGCTGTACCTCCCCTCGTTGCGACGCGTCCGCCGGCTCTCGACGGCGCAGCGCTCGGACGCCTTGTTCGGCCAGGACACTGATGTCGACAGCTATAACGGCTACGCCGGCCACATCGCCTGGATGGACTGGAAGTTCCTCGGCGAGAAAGACGTCATCGCCTGCTTCCATGCCCAGAATTTCCCCGTGAAATGGAACGACAAGGTCGACTGGGCGTTCGACGAGGTGTGGGAAAAGCGGCGCGTCTACGTGCTCGAGGGCGTGTCGAAGCTGCCACAGTACGCCTACTCCAAGCGCGTGCTGTTCATCGACAAGGAAGCCTTCATCATTCCCTTCACGGACATCTACGACCGCTCGGGCGAGCTGTGGAAGATCTGGATCAACAACTACAGCTTCCGGAAATCGGTTCCGGGGAACAACGCCATCCAGTACGAGGACGACCAGGGCTTCGCGCCGGCCATCGTGATGGTCGACATTCAGCTCGAGCACGCCACGAAGGCATCCTTGCCGAGCCCGCGCTTCCCGGGCGAGCAGGGCTGGTACTTCAACCAGGGCGAGAAGGCCGGCATCACCGACGACTGGTTCACGGTGGCCGCGCTGGTCGCGGCCGGGCACTGAGTCGTCCGGGCGAGGGCCGGTGCGATGCCGGTCCTGGGAATCCCATGGCTTCTGTGCGTTGCATCGCCGCTGCGCTGCTCGCGATCGCGGGCGAGCTCGCGAGCGGTCCGCCGACGCTTGCCGCGGACATTCCCATCACAGGGACGGCCATCCTGCTCCGGACCCGCCCGGCGACGCGGGCTGTCCTGCGCTTCCGTGGCACCGTACCCTCGGTCGCCCTGCCCTTGCCCGATCCCAGCCGCGGGGCTTCCCTGGAGCTGTTCACCTCGAACGCCCCGACACAGTGCCGGGCCGATCTCACGCTCCCGCCGGCCGGATGGAGACCCGTGCGCGGCAGGGGGGCTGGACAGGGATGGCGGTTCCGGGACCCCGCCGGTCGCCGAAGGGATGCCATCGCGGTGCTGTTCCTCCTCGACGGGCGCGGCGGCGCCCGGATCGTCGTGCGGGCGCGCGGCGCCCGCGTGCCCTGCACCCTCGAGGCTGTCCAGTCGCTGCCGCTCACGGTGACCCTCTCCCTCGAGGGGACCCGCTTCTGCGCAGCCTTCGACGGGACCAGCGTCCGGCGCAATACCCCGGGGCACTTCCGGGGTCGCCGGGGGTCCGCACCGGCCGCGTGTCCGGACGACGATCTGCGCATCGCCAATCTCAACGTGCTGCACGGCCTCTTCTGCCCGGCGGACACGGGCTACTGCCGGCTCGAGGAGCGCATTGCGCTCCTCGGACAGTGGGCCAGGGCCCGTGGCTGCCCTGACGTGATCGCGCTGCAGGAAGTCGCCGCGGTGATCGCGGAGATGCCTTCCTGGCTCGAGACCACGCTCAACGCCGCATGCGGAGACGCCTACCAGAGCATCTTCGAGCGCACGGTGGGTGTCGACGATCAGATGATCCTGGTACGCCACCGTGTGCTCGCCAGCCAGGTCCTCGACCTGTACGGCCCGCTGCGCAACGTGCTCCACGTGCGGATCGACCATCCGCTGGGCGCGATCGACATCTATTCGACGCACTTCGCTGCGAGCAGCGACGGCGCGCAACGCCCCTGCGGATCCTTCGGTCCGTGCCCTGCAGTCTGCCTTGCCGCCGGCGCCACGACGGTCCGCGAATGCCAGGCAGCCGAGCTGGCTTCCCTCGTCGAGCGCACCCGAGACGGCGGGGGTCCTGCGTTCGTCACGGGCGACCTCAACGAGCCTCCGGACAGTTTCGTCTACTCGCAGCTGGTCGCGCGGGGCTGGGTCGACACCTTCCTCGCTGCTGGCAATGCGGAGTGCGTCCCAGCGACGGGTGAGGGCTGTACTTCGGGGCGGATCGACGACGCCCTGAGCGACATCGAGTCCATCGCACGGAACCAGACCGAACGCATCGACTACATCTTCCTGCTTCCCGCCAACGGCTCCGGCTCGGCATGCACGGCGGTGCTCGATTCCGCGGTCGACACCGATGGGGATGGCACAGGAACCCGGCTGTTCGCCGACGAGCCGAACCCTTTCGCGCCGTCCTGCGGGCCAGCCCCGGCCCCACCCTGCTGGCCGTCGGATCACACGGGCGTCGAAGCCGACGTGAATTGCCGATACCCGCCTTCGCCGCCGCGCGCGGAGGCGGGATGACCTGGTGGCAAGCCATCGTGATCGGAGTGGTCGAGGGCATCACGGAGTACCTGCCCGTGAGCTCGACAGGACACCTGATCCTCACGACGTGGCTGCTGGGCCTCGACCGGCCCGAGCAGAAGGCAGCGCTCGATGCCTACCTCGTCGTCGTCCAGGGCGGGGCGATTCTCGCCGTGCTCGGCCTCTACTGGCCTCGCATCGCGCAGATGCTCCGAGGCCTCCGCGGCCGAGATCCCGAGGGACTGCGGCTCGCCGCGCACATCGCGCTGGCCTTCTTGCCCGCAGCGATCGTGGGGGTCTTCTTGGACGATGTCATCAAAGCCTTCCTGTTCCGGGCAGCCCCCGTGCTTGCAGCCCTGGCGGCCGGTGGCGTGTGGATGATCTGGCTCGGGCGCAACGTTCGCCCTGGAGGAGACGTCACGACGCTTTCGGCGGCAACCGCGCTTGGCATCGGCTGTTTTCAGGTCCTGGCGTTGTGGCCAGGCACCTCGCGCTCCATGGTCACCATCGCCGGGGCCATGATCCTCCGACTGAACCCCGTGGCCGCGGCGGAGTTCTCCTTCCTGTTGGGCGTCCCCACCCTCGGGGCCGCCTGTCTTCACGATCTGGTCGGCAATCTGCGCGCGGCCGCACAAGGCACCGCGCCTTCGATGATCGCCCAGTTCGGGGCAGGGCACCTGGCGCTGGGCTTCGCCGTCGCCACCCTGTCGGCGGGGCTCGCCGTGCGCTGGCTCGTCGGTTTCCTCACGCGCAGCGGACTCGCTCCCTTCGGCTGGTACCGCCTCTGGCTTGCAGCGCTCCTCAGCGTGCTGTCGCTGGGCGGCGTCGTCCAGATCGAGTGATCGCGGTCGGCACGCCTCCTTGCCGTGTCTCAGACATCCACGGACACGACGAGGCCCGTGCCCTCGTGGATCTCCGCGGCAAAGGCGTCCAGCCACGCGCGGGGCAACGCGCGCAGGCGCGACGCCTCGGGCTGACACGAGGGGCGCGCGAGGCCATAGAGGCGCACCCCTCGCAGCGGCGCACCTTCCCTGAGCACGCCAGCCAGGAACTCCACGTATGCCTTCCGCTCGGCCTCATCCAGGCTCGGCTCCCCATCGAGCGCCATCACCAGCGTCTGGACCCAGGTCGGAGCGAGCCGCGCAGCGCAGAGGAGGTTGGCACGCTGCCGCGCCATCGTGGTTCGCGCGCCGTTCAGGCGGCGCAGGATCGTGTCGCTCGCACCGTCGAGCTTGAACCACACCTCCGCCCGATACCGTGCCAGGTGCCGGAGCCCCTCCTGAACCCGCGCCTGCCGGACCAGCGAGCCGTTGGTGATGAGCACCAGCTTGACCTGCTCCGCGAGGCCGCGGGTCGAGAGCGCCTCGCCCGCGACGTCGACGGCGCCGACGAACTGTGGCGAGCTCGTGGGTTCTCCATCCCCGGAGAACGCCACGTCATTCAGCCGCCTGGCACCGGCCGGGACGTGCTGCTCCATCCACCCGGGTGCAAGCACCTCGTCGAGCAGGTCTCCGAGCTCGTGCGCCAGCCGCGGGAGATCGATGGCCGGACCGCCGCCCCGCACCAGGCCGGGCACCTGACAGTACAGGCAGCGCCAGTTGCAGGCGGCGTTGGGGTTCAAATTAATCCCCACGGACACCCCGCGTGAGCGGCGCGAGACGACGGGATAGACATAGTGCCTCCCCCCCCGGCGACGATCGTGATCGTGCACGGAGAGCATGGCGCGCGCTCGGCTCATGGTCTCCCTCTCCGAGTATCCGCGCTGCCGCGGGAGACGCAACGCGGTGCCGGTGCCTCAATCCGCAAGAAAGCGCTCGCGCTTCTCGGGCGGGGGCAGCGGACAGGTCTCCAAGCGGCCCGCGAGGCGGTAGCGGTGCCGAGCGAGGCGGTCGTAAGCCCAGTCGAGCAGCGCCCGCGGGACCACCCCCAGGAGCAGCGCGAGCACGCGCCACGGTCCGCCCAGCGCACGCAGTACATAGCGGAGCGCGGCCGAGCGCTCGAGCAGTTGCTCGCTGCGCGTGTCGAGGTCGAGCACGACGACGATCGAGTCGAACACGTCCTCGACACGGCCGTGACGCTCGAGCACCGCGCGGGCCGTCGGCCCCTGCAGCGGGGCGAAGCGAAAGTGCACGGCCGTATCGCGTCGTATCACGAAGCGCACCGCACCGTTACACAGCGCGCAGACACCATCGTAGAGGACGAGCGCGCCCATACGTGCTTCTTGGTGTGTTGGCGATGATGGAGGCGGGGGGAATCGAACCCCCGTCCGAAAGTGCGTCCCCGAGCGCGTCTACGAGCGTAGCCGGCGTTTTGTCGTCATCGCGTTTGCGCCCACCGGCGGGCTCTCCCGCGACCATCCGGCAAAGGATCTCGGCAGCAACCGTGCCGGCGCGATCGCCACCCAGCCCGAACTATGACATCGCGCCGGCCCTTACGGGCGCGGGACCGGGCGACGTGGAGGCCGTCTTAGGCCGCCAGTGCGTAGTTGTTGTCGGCAGTTAATGCCGTTCCAGCCTTTTTGACGCGGTGACCGGGACCCGCGGCTCGCAACGTTCGCTTCTTCACCCCCGTCGAAACCAGATCGCCCCCATGGTGGAGGATCTGCCGGCAGTCTAAGGCCAGCATCCCCGGTGGTCAACCGACCGTCGAGGCCGTTGGGGCCCCGGGAACGCGTCCACAGCCGCGCCATGGACTACCCCGGGGCAGCCTCCTCCGTCCGCGTGCTGGCTTGTCCGACCTGTGATAGTCGCATGGAGATGCTGGCCACAACCGACGAGCGCCAAGGTCGTGCGGCGCATGGTAACGCTCGAGTTGCCCCGCTGTTGTGGACAGCCTCGCTTTCGCCGGAAGAGACGTCTACGAAGCCCGATTCTTACAACCCGTACCCGGCCACGCTGAAGGCGCGCCTGGTCGCAGTGGTTCGGGCCGGGCGGAATGCCGCGGAACTCGCCACGACCTTCGCTCGGGAATCGGGCCGGTCGCGGCCGCGCCAGCTCTGACGCGCGCGGAGTAGGGTCCGGTGATCTCGCCGCACTCCTGGTGGTGTAGCCTCGCGGCCACGGCGGCACTCGCGCTCGTCACTCTGCCCGTCGTCGTCCTCGGTGTCTCGGCCTGGGTGCGCATCGAGCGCCGGGTTGGGCTGCCCGAGGCGTTCGGCCTCCTCGCCGCCCTCGCCTGCACGGCGCTCGCCGGCTACGCGACATACTGGGGCTACGTCGCCCACCCACTTGCGGGGCGTGCGGTGTCGTGGAGCCTCCTGGGGATCACCGCCGTGCTGGTGGGTTGGCCCGCCGAGCGACGACGACTCGGAGCCTGCCTCGCCCGCCCTGACGTCGCGCTCCCCGCCGTCCTCGTCGTGGGCTCGGCGTGCTTCGTCCTCACCTGGTACCTCGCGTTCGTGCCAAGCCCGCTGCCGGCGGGATGGACGTGGATCAACCACGCCTTCGCGCGCATCTGGATCCCCGACTCGACGCTGCCGCTGCTCGTGGCGGGTAAGCTCCACGACGGCATCCCCCTGCACACCGGGTTTCTCGCCGCCGGCAGCACTGGCCGGCCCCCGCTGCAGGCGGGGCTGGTGCTGGTGCAGTACCCGCTCTGGGACCTCCTTGCTCGCGCGCGTCCCGACGCAACGACCATGCTGTACCAGACGCTCGGCACCCTGCTGCAATCGTTCTGGGTGGCGGGGGCCTGGGCGCTGCTGCGACAGCTCGGTTTCGGCCGCTCGCGCGCGGCGTGGCTGCTCGTGGCGCTCGTACCGTCGCACTTCTTTGTCCTGAACAGCGCGTACGTCTGGCCAAAGCTGCTCGCCGCGAGCTTCGTCCTCGGCGCCTTCGCGCTGCTGCTCCTCCGGCCCGCGCACGCGCCCTCCCTCGGCGTCGCGCACGCCACGGTCGCGGCGACCTTCGCCTCGCTCGGCCTGATCGCGCACCCGGGCGTTGGCCCGTCGCTCATCGGGCTCGTGCTGCTCCTGCTCGTCCCCCGCTTCTTTCCCGGCTGGCGGAGCATCGCGCCAGCCCTCCTCGCGGGCGGCCTCGTCGCGGGGCCGTGGCTCGCGTACCAGAGGCTTTTCCAGCCCATCGAATTCAGCCTCGCCAAGCAGTTCCTGGCGGGCGTGAGGCCCGACGACCCGCGCAGCCTCGGCGAGCTGCTGCGGGAGACGTATACGCGTCGGCCGCTCGCGGCCGTCGTCGCCGAGAAGTGGGAGGCGGTCCGCATGCTCGCCGGCTTCGACCCACCGCCACCCCAATCCTTCTGGGAGGGGATCCGACGCGCTCACCGCGCGACCCTGCTACCGTGTCTCGGGGTCTTGAACGTGAGCTGGGTGATCTGGCTGGTCGGCGCGCTGCGCGGGCCGCCGGCATGGGTCGCGACCCGACCCTTGCTGGGCCGCACGCTGGCGGTGTCGCTGCTGTGGATCGCCGTGTCCATCCTGGTGCTCTTCGAGAGCGGGATCCTCCGCCACACGTCCTACGCCACCATCGCCCTCATGTTCCTCGGGCTCGGGGCGGCCGTCACCACGCTGCCACCCGCCGCGTCGACCACCGTGCTGGTGGTGCACGTCCTCGTATCGCTCGTCGTCTTCAGCGCCCAGCTCGAACCGGGGCCGTTCACGTACGCCGGTCCCACGCTCGCCTTCGCCCTCGCGGTGTACGCCGTTCTCCTGGGAACCATCGCCGCGCTTACAGTTCGCCCCGAGGGACAATGCGCAGCGAACTGGATAGAGGTCGGCGACGCCGGCTCCCTGGACGACTCCCGTGGCCTCGTCGACGAGGCCCGGAAGCTTTTCCAGCGCTGAACCGCTCTGGGGGCGTCGAACACGCACACCCAGTGCTCGACGTCGCCGAGCGACCGATGCGATGGCTCATGGTCACCGGAACGGTCCGCGGCGTGGATGCCGCATCCGATCGCGAACGCTGCCTTCTTCATCGCCTCGGGCAGGGTCCCTGGACAGCAGCAGCCCCTGTCCCGTATTCGGGCTCGCATCGATCGCCTGGAGGACCAACGCTGTCGATCATCCCGCCGCTGCTCTGCCTGGCGCTGCTGGTCGCGCTCCCGACACGAGCGACTGCCGAGGTCCTCACGGGCGACCTCGATGGGGTCCACGATCCGGCCGTGGTCCGCGGCCCGGACGGCTGGTATCTCTTCGGCACGGGCGCGGGCATCCCGACGTGGTGGTCGCCAGACCTGCGCCGGTGGACCCGTCGTCGCCCGGTACTGCCCACGGCGCTTCCGCCGTGGGCGGCCGCCATCGTTCCGGGAACGCAGTTCCCGTGGGCTCCCGATCTGTCCTGGTGGGGTGGGCGATGGCACCTCTACCATTCCATCTCGACGTTCGGCTCGCAGACCTCGGCCATCGGGCTGCTCACCTCGCCGGCGCTGGGCGACGACGCGCGCTGGACGGACGAGGGCGTGGTGCTCACGTCCGACACGACGTCGCCGTGGAACGCCATCGATCCCAACCCGGTCGTCGACGAGCAGGGCGTGCCGTGGCTCGCCTGGGGCTCGTTCTGGGGGGGCATCTTTCTTCAGCAGCTCGACCCGGCGACCGGAAAGCTCGCCCCCGGCACCCTCGCGCATCGCCTCGCGACCCGCGACCCGTGGGTCAGCGGCATCGAGGCACCGTATCTCGTCCGGCGCGGGGACCACTGGTATCTCTTCGCCGCGTACGGCTGGTGCTGCCGGGGGACTGCGAGCACCTACAACATTCGGGTCGGGCGGTCCGCGGCGATCACCGGCCCCTACGCCGACGACCGCGGCCGGCCGCTCCTGGCGGACGGCGGCACGCTCGTGCTCGGCGGGTATGGCGACGTCCGTGGTCCCGGTCATCAGGCCGTGGTGCAGGACGGGGAGAGGTGGTGGCTCGTCCATCACTGGTACGACGCCGCCCGTGGAGGAGTCCCCACGCTGGGACTCCACCGGCTGCTGTGGCGCGACGACGGCTGGCCCGTCGCCGCGCCGGCCGACTTCGAGCCCGCCCCGGCGGTGCCGCCAGGTCGCTCGCTGCGTGGCACATGGCACCTCGAGGGCTACGAGGCCGACTTTCTCGCGACGCCCGCCTCGCGCACTCTCGTCCTGCGCGCACGCGCCGGGGCGCGACACCCCCGACGTGGCCGGGCGTGGTCGGCCGACGGGCGGGCACGAGGCCGTTGGGAGTGGGCGCACGGCCAGATGCGCATCGCCCTGCGCGACCGCTGCGCTGGCAGCGTGATGCGTCTCGCGCTGTGGATCGACGCCGGGGCGCGCCGGGGTGCGGGCCGCGATGCGGATGGCACGCCGTGGCGCGCAGTGCACCTCGGCAGCGACGTGGGCAGGCGGCGTGGCGGTCCCTGCCGGTGACGGCACACTGCACAACCCCGCCGAGCCTGTCGCAACCGGCAACGGTATGCGACACGCGGTCCGGAAGCATCTCAGAATCCTTGATAGATGAAAACGTGCGTCTCGCCCGTGCCCCAGATCACGATCGCCGCGACGGCGAGCGCATAGAGCGCCGCCCGCAGCACAATCGCGGCCGGGCCGGCCAATCCCTCAGGATCCATAGACACGCGCCACCTCCTCCGCGAGCGGTTCGTGGAAGCCGCCGAGCCCTGGCAGCGGGTGATCGAAGTCGAGAAACGCCTCGGCACCCAGCCAGCGGCGCGCATCGACCAGCGGCACGTCGTGCCGCGCGGCCGCCGCTGCGATGAGGGCGAATGCCGCCTCCGCACGGGCGGGATCGTGCCAGCGGTGGTCGGTGTCCTCCGCGAGCACGGGATTCTCGGGCATGACGACGACGACCGTCCGCCAGCCGGCCTCGGCGAGGCGTGCAAGGAGCCGCTCGAACGCTCGCGCCCCCGGGGCGCCGGGTGCTGGCGCACGCGCTCCCGCGTTCCGCCTGGCGATCGTGTCGAGGTAGGCCGGCCCCGGCTCTGCGAGGTACTCGAGGAAACGCGCGAGCGACGGCTCGCGGCGCCACCGCTGGTACGCCGCCTCGACGCGTCCTGCGGCCGCGCCGTGCATGATCTCGAAGAGCATCCGGGTATCGGTCACCTTGTCCGGGAATGGACGCGCCGTCGGGTCGGGGCGCAACCGATCGGCGAGCACGGCGCGCGTGAGCTCGCGGAACCGCCAGAGGGGCCACACGGTCCGACCCCAGCGATCGAGCCGGCCGGCCAGCTCCTCTCGCACCGCCGGGCTGGGCTCGGTCCCGATGCGCAGCAGCTCCTCGGGAATCCCGGCAAGGCGCAGCCCCGGCGCTTCGACCAGGTCGTCCGTCCCGACCGTCACCACGACGACGCGCGCCCGGCGGCGGACGAGATGGCGCGAGAGCATCTCGAGATCGCCGGCTCCCGCGCCGAAGATCCCGATGTTCTCGACCGGGGGCACGCCCGCGACGCGCCGGGCAAGCGCAGCGTCGAGATCCGCAGGCCGCGCCCCGAGCCAGATGCGCGAGTTGCCGAGCAGCACAACCGACTCGGCCGCCCGTGCCGACGGGGCGTACGCCGCGCGCGCCGCGATGTAGGTCTGCGCCATGGTCATCTGGCGGATGTCGCCCGTGTGCTCGAACGCCGTCGGGCCCCAGAGCACGCGCGTGCGCGTCACTGCCGCGTCGAGCAGCACCAGGAACGCGAGACCGAGCATCCACGTCACCGGACGCGCTGCCGCCTGCCGCCCCGCGTCCGACCCGATCACCGCTCTCTCCCAGCGGGCGGGGGCAATCCCGGCGGATCGGGCGGGACGACGATCCTCGGCCCTCCCAGTTCCGACAGGCGCAGGAAGTCGTCGACGTCGAAGGTCAGAAACACGTCGGCCGAGGCCGCTTCGGCCGTGACCAGGTGCAGTGCATCATAGACGGCGTCGGATCGGAGCCCCCGCGCGGCACAACGCCTCACCGCGGCTGGATACGTAAGGCGGCCACGGATGACGAGCAGCCCGTCGACCTCCACCGGCACGCACTCCTCGGCCACCGGTTCCTGATGGCCTTCGGCACGACGAGCCGCCCGGCTCGATCGATGGCAACGATGTCTTCCACGATCCAACGGTATCAGCCACCAATCCATGGTCAACGCTTCCTCACGCAAGGCTTCCCGGCACGATCGGACGGGTCCTGGGCCCGCCTCGATTTGTACCCCCCAGAATGCTTCCGGTAGGCTCCACCGCCATGCACATCCGTGAGGTCGCGTGCCCGCCGGCGAGCCCCGTCTCACGCCGCACGCTCGACGAGGCGACCACGCTCACGGGCGCCCTCGCCACGCTCGCGGCAGCCCATCCGACCTTCCCCTGCCTCACGATCCTCGACCGGCAGCGGCGCGAGCGCCGACTCAGCTTCGGCGAGCTCTGGACGGCCGCCGAGCGTGTCGGGGCCGCGCTGCGGGCGGCGGGTGCGCGCCCTGGCGGGTTCGTGCTGCTCGTCCTCCCGACCGGGCCCGAGCTGGTCGCGGGCTACTTCGGGGCGCTTCTGGCAGGTGCGGTCCCGGGTCTCATCGCCGTGCCGAGCAACCGCGTCGCGGACCGGCGGGTGTATGCCGCCCGGATCGGCGCGATCCTCGCCAATGCCGAGGCCCAGGTCCTCTACTGCGACCCCGAGGTGGCGGCGCTCTTCACAGGCGAGGACGCCGCGTTGCTGGGCGGCGTGGCGCTCCTCACCCCGGGCGGCATGGTGGCCGCGCCGGCGATTGCCCCCGCCACACCGGCGCCGCAGGACATCGCGACCGTGCAGTACTCCTCCGGGTCCACCGGGACGCCCAAGGGCGTGCTCCTCACGCACGAGGCGATCCTGAACAACCTGCGTGCCGTGCGTGACGGCCTCGGCCTCGATGCAGACGACGTGAGCGTCAACTGGATCCCGCTCTACCACGACATGGGGCTCATTGACGCCCTCCTGCTGCCTGTGCTGAGCGGGCTTTCCACCGTCCTGCTCCCCACCATGGACTTCCTGCGCGAGCCGGCCCTCTGGCTCTGGGCCATCCATCGCTATCGGGGAACGCTCTCCTGGGCGCCGAACTTCGCCTACACGATCTGCGCGCGGCGCGTGCCCGATGTCGAGATCGCCGGCCTCGATCTCTCGTCGTGGCGGATCGCCATCAACGCCGCCGAGCCCGTGCTCGCGTCCACCATCGACGCCTTCACGACCCGCTTCGCAGCGCACGGCTTCCGCCCCGAGGCGATGACACCGGCCTGGGGCCTCGCCGAGAACGTCACCATCGCCACGGCCCACCCGGTCGGCGAGCGCCCGCGCGTCGAGACGATCGACCGCCGGGCGCTCGCGAAAGAGGACGTCGCCCGGCCGACCACGGGCCCCGGCCTCGCGTCGGTTGCGATCGGCCGCTGCCTGCCCCGCTGCGAGGTGGCGATTCGCGATGCCGCCGGCCACGAGCTGCCCGACCGGCACGTCGGCGCGATCTTCCTGCGCAGCGACTCCCTCTTCCTCGGGTACCACCGCGATCCCGTCGCGACCGCAGCCGCGCTCGAGCGCGGGTGGCTCCGCACGGGGGACCGAGGCTACGTCGCCGACGGCGACCTCTTCTTCATCGCCCGCGACAAGGACGTGATCGTGATCGGTGGCGAGAAGTACGCGCCGCACGACGTCGAGACGGCCATCAACCGCGTCGCCGGCGTCCGCGAGGGCTGCGCCGTGGCGTTTGGGATGCTCGACGAGGCGCGCGGCACCGAGGAGGTGGCCGCCGTCGTCGAGACGCGGGAGGACGATCCCGACGGCCGCGCCCGCCTCGAGGCCGCGATTCGAGCGGCCGTGATCGACGCGACGGGGCTCGCGCTGCGTCACCTCGTCCTCGTGCCGCCCGGTGGCGTCGAGAAGACCACCAGCGGCAAGCTCGCGCGCACCGCGACCCGCCGCCGCTGGGCTGCGGCGCTGGGCGAGGAGCCCCCAGCCAATGACACCTGAGGGCGCCCGCGCCCGGGAGGCGGCGCTTGCG
>Ga0209101_1000195_pt1 | contig 52374 bp, 45 predicted proteins | sample ConPoolayeCmetaG_FD_185481 | JGI IMG/M metagenome (GOLD analysis project Ga0209101, IMG submission 185481) | Hot spring microbial mat communities from California, USA to study Microbial Dark Matter (Phase II) - Cone Pool mat layer C metaG... ... | reverse complement strand
TTCTCGTAACCTAAATGTTCGTCCATTTCCACTTGCAACAGCGCTTGAAAACCAGCCTTCACCAGACCCTTAATGAAAGCCTGGCCCTGCAAGAAGCCCTTCACCCCCCAGCCGCCTTTATTCCCCGGCTCCCACAGCAATCAATTCACACAGAAGAGGTTACAGATCCTATTTTTGACCGCGTACGAATCCTTTCCGTTCGATGACATTATTTTTGAGGTAAGTCGGAGGCCGAGGTCAGAGCATTCTGGGCCTGACGCAGACTAAACGCTTGGAACGGAGCTCCTTCCGGCAGCCCATCCGGATAACGCGCCGCTATATAGTACACATCCAGATCGCGCCCAGCTTCCTCGACCTCGCCATCTATTCCTAAATCTAATGCAATCCTGCGGATGGAATGGCTACACACCTGAGCCACACCGGAAGCCAAAGCAAAAGCCTTTAGCGCCTTCTCTCCGGCCTGCCGGCACAAAAAACACCCTTGGGCGAAAAACCCCGCCTCGGTGTTCAAGCGCGCCGCCTCCAAGTCATTTTCAGCCTAGGCCGGCCAATCAAGGGCACGGTTTTCCATCTTTGTCTCTCCGCCAATGCGGCGATTATTTTAGCACAAGCGCCATCAGCCAGCCACAAAATCGCCCTGCTCATGTCCCGCGCCCCTAATTCCTTTATCCCCAAATATTCCCCTCAGAAACCGAGCGCTCGAGAGCTCAGCACTTAGCCTCAGCCGCATACAATCGGCTCATTTGGAACGCGATTAAGTTTAATATCTGAGATATATGGCAGGGCTCCGGCTGAACACGAAGTAGAAATCGCTAATTCCTGCTCGTTAATTGCATTTTTCGGCAAATAATCTGTTGTCGTAACAATTAGACCTCGATTCTTTAATCTCTTAATTGTTCGCAGCGCGTTGTCCCTTTCTTCAGCCGCTACCGGTAAGTACTTTTTTTGTTCAAACGAATACGTATAACTGACATCTTCTCTGTTCCAACCATCTAACATTGGCACAAACCCATCGATAATTTCATCTCCATTTTGGGCAAAGAGAAGATTTTCTTTAGAGCGAACATAACTAGATATCCTGGAAACGAGCTTTTTCATTCCCTTTAACTGCCCGGGGTGGGTAACAACCATATCAACGTTATCCAAAAACAATCCATCAAATCTTTTTAGAAGAATCTTTTTGATAATTGAAAGCAGAGTTCTTTGAAATCCAATTGAATTGACATTGGCATAGTATTCATCCCAATCTGACCATCGATCCAATCGATAACGTTTTAATTTTGGGTACCAACTTCTGAAAGGCTCGATTGTCCCCACGGAAATATACGCAAGAACAATAGCGTCTTTTGCTTTTAATTGCTGCAGAACCCTACTAGAAACCGTCTCTCCATCTACCACTAATAACGAACATCTGCTTAATACGTCCCTATTTTTGGATGAAGATAAGGCTTTTTCGCCGATTGCAAAGCAAAAGGAAGATATCGTATTGCCACTGTAATATTTAGGTTCTCCTTCAGCCGCATTTAAAAACAGCCAAAGAATGAAAATGACCGAAAAAAACGTGATCGAGTTAAAAAATCTTCGTCCCACCATCATTACTTCTTTTCGGCCCTAATTATCTACTTCTTAATATTTAAACTCCTAAAAAATGCGGAACTTTTCTAAATGCGGACCAATTGGTTTTCTGAATCGAGAGTTATTTTCCTGCGTAAGGTTAAAGTTTTTTTGGAAAATCCTTTCCTCTCTGACAATCCGAGCAAAAAGAACCTGGCACGCAAATGAACGGCTCTCAGATGCCTAGTCAAATCAACAGGGGCAGCCACCATCTGAGCCTCTTTGGGAAAGATCCTTGAACCTATCCGAATGCCCCCAGCGTCCTACTTAATAAAGGCGGTAAATTTAGCCTTATGTTCCATAAGGCCCATAGCCAGAAAGAGCAAGCTAAATGGTTTTAAGGTTTTAACTGGTTTTGCTCAGCACCTTCTCTAGACCGCCTCAAGGCAGGCCGTGTGGAGAAGCTGCTGGGCGAAAGTTTTTACCTGAGGTTGCCTGGTTCTTAAGGACGCTGGCCTATTATAGAGGCCTTTCTTTGGACAATCTTCCGGACCGTCCCAAGGACGGACCAAGATTGCCCTCTCACTAATTCCCCTCGGTTTTAACGAAAAGCTTTGCTCTTTCTGGACCCTTATTAGAGTAATCCCGCAAAGAGCTGTCCAGAATTACCAGAAATGCTTAGCAAAAATTGCACTAAAGACGGCAGCCTTACATACAGGTTTGGGATTTTAGATTTCTAAAGAATGTTTCCAGCTTGTCAAGCTTGGGCTCAAGCTCCTTCTCAAGAGTCTCCCCCAGGGCCCACCAGGATTGATAGAGTTGCTGCTGGCAGATACGCTTGCAGCAATCAGATATTTCTTTAACTTGCCCCTCGATATCGTAGAGCGCCTTTTGATCCGCGGTCAAAAGTTGAAGAAGAGTACTATACCAATCAAAAAAGGCCTTGGTAGTATTAACCGCCTGCACGAGGGCCCGGTTGCCGTCGATCATTTCACCGGCTTGAAAACATTGGCGTGCAGCACGAAATTGGACAAAGCAACTTTGCACCACGTCAGCTGCTTGACTCATCTGGGCTGCGACATAGTCTTGAGGCAAACCAGTTTCAACTTCAATAATGGCTGTACCAAACTGGGAAAGATTGGCATTCCATTCCTCCTCGGTGGGCAAACGTCCATCAATCAAAATGGAAGTGATCATATGAGCAGGATCGATATTAGCCTTAATCAACTCCACAAGCTCCGGAAATTTGCTAAGACCACCACTTTGAATTCCGGATTCAGCGCCGTTAATTCTAACCGAAACCATATTTCCTTCTCTTTAGTTTATTGTTGCATGTAGCAGGCGAGTTTCTGACTGCGGCGGACTAAGTCCTCGTATACCTTTCCCATTTGAGATGCCAAATCCAATGGCTCAGTTCCTAAAAGATTTTCCTTGGCAAAAACGAACATGCGCGTTAGCGGGCCTAAGTAAGAATAGTTAAAACCTAATGTTTCAAGGCTGCGGTCTAACTCAGTAAGTTGTTGATTTAACTCACCGAGCGCCCGCGCCGGAGCATGAATATCTTTAATTAAATCAACAAGTTTATTAATAAGGCGGATTCCTTGCTCGGCCCCGGAAATGACCTTTTCCAACCCCTCCAAAGGAGCCCCCTTGGCCGTAAGTTCTGCCAGCGTTGCCTTGGGGGACTGTTGGATTGGAAATCCCCCCAAATCATCCAGCCAGACTTTACGGTACGCATCACGATAGGGCTTTAGCCGATCAAAAGCAGGAGAGTTAAGAGGCACAAAATCGCAAAAACCAAACTCATCAAAACAACAGCGGTAAACTATAACCCGGGCTGGATTAGCAATATCATCTGGCACCTCATAGACCTGCCCTTGAATCCGCTTCTCGACCAAGAAAGCCAAAAGTTCAGGATCAATCGTATCGTGACATTCCAGCCCGGCACAGGGCTTATTAGGATTACATGGACCGCAACCGATTACCGGCTGCAACACCAAGTTCCCTTCGCCGTAGGGACCGGTTTCAAAACTAAATGCCGAGGCTAAAAACATAGCCACCACCGGCGTACCGACCGCCACGCTCATATGCATCGGCCCAGTATCGCCGGTTATCAAAACCTGACACAATTTAAGCAGGGCCGCCAACTGAGGAATATCAGTTTTCCCCGCCGCAACAAAGACATTGGGCGAGTTACAGCCGCGCTTAATGCTTTCAACGATGGATACCTCCTTCCGTGAGCCGATCAAAACCACCCTGGCCTGCTGCTGCTCTATAAGCAGATTAACCAAACGCACAAACTTGGCCGGATTCCATTGCCGTTTGGCCTGGCTGGCGCCCGCTTGAATGGCTATCAGCGGCCCTTGATTAGTAAAACCGGCTTCGGCGATAAGCTTAGCGGCCCACTCGGCAGCCTGCGGGGTGATGTCAATCAAAAGCTTCCTAGGGTGGCTTTCAACATCGGCCGAACAACGAAACACGTCCACTAAATTCAAGGAGTTATATTGACGGTTTTGGTGAAAAACCGAGCTCGCAAAAAGCCTCGCCCAGTCTGATTCGATGATACGGTAGCCCTCCTCATCGGCCGTCCAGCCGCCGTTTCGCGGAATGCCGAGCATGCGCAAAAGCAAAGCCGTGTAACCTGATGAAGACATGTTGAGACAGTAATCAAATTGCCGGCGGCGAAGCTCGCCGATTAGGTCAGAGACATATTCATAGGCCTCCACAATGCCCTCCCCTTCCCGCGCCAAAGAGCGCACCGTCATGCCTAAGTCAATGCTCAGCACCTCATCAATATTAGGAATGATATGACAAACATCTTCAAATTGCTTCTCCACCAATACGCTCACACGACAATCAGGGTTTTCCTGCTTCATGCCGGCAATAGTAGGTGTGGCCTGCAGCATATCTCCCAAGCGGGTAATGTTGACCAAAAGAACCTTATTCTTATTTCCTGGATGGCGCTTCTTCATGGCCCGCCTTCATTTATTTGTTTCACCTGCCTCCTCGCGGCGCATACGGATAATTTGACGCCGTACATGATACAAAAAGAGAAGTTTCTGCTCGGTCTCGCTTAGTTTACCCTTGCCAGTTATGATGTCGCTCACCAAGCCGTCCAGATTGGGCTCCTCACCGCGGCGGAAAGCCCGTTCACAGCGCTGGTAGAGCTCGCTATGCGGCTTAGCCCTCACCATCATGCGCCGCCATGGGCTGTTTTCGCTTCTGGCTTTCAGCTGCTCATATTTACTGCTGAATATAAGCGACAACATTCGGCGCATGCGCTCGGTATAGGTGTGATCTTTTAAGGCCCGCTCCCTGGCCCTGGCCGCCACAGCACGGCGCTCTTCCGGATGACTTAGGTAATAAGCAATTTTATCTTTGAGTTCCTGGGTATTGCGAAAGGTAATCACCTCCTTGCCGATCTCAAATGCCTCTGCTAACAAGCTCCTTTGATCGACTAATTGGAAAGCGCCGGCGGAAGCCAACTCAAAGGTACGTGGATTCAAAAAATCTCCAAAGGGATCGACGCCATCGCGTTCAGTAGAGGAGTGCAAATTAATATTAATATCGCTGGCGTTAAAAACCCTTATATATTCCGCTGGTGTAAGGCGCCGGCCGTTTTCCTGCACCAAGCGATCAAAGGGCCGGCAAGTCGGCCATTCGCTGCCCCAGATTTTAAGCGGCAGATCGGCCAACGAGGCAAACATTTGTTGCCGGTTATGATAGCCGGCTCCCATAAACGACACAGGCGAGCCCCAGCGTTTCTTTTCTTCTGCCGATAAAAGAAGCGGAGCATGCAGTTCCGGGTCACAGCCCACCGGCACATAATGCACCTCTCCAGCACCAGCCTCCCGCAAAGCTTCAATGCATTTGCCTTTCTGAATGGTAAAAATAAAGTCAAAAAAGCGCGCCGTTTCACGCCAGTAAGTGAAACGTAGAAAATCTTCGACAAACCAAAGCACGGTGAGGACACCCCGTTTGCGGAGCTCGGCTAAAACGCGCGGCGAAATGGGCGCCAAAGCCATGCAAAAAAGAATATCAATCGGCTTTTCATTCACCGCTTCCAGCACAATCTGCGAAACCATCTCACAATAAGTGTTTTCAACAGCGGCGCGCCGCTCCTTCTCCTTAATAAACTTCTCAAGGTCCCGGTAGCCGTTGTTAAAACAGCTGACATCATAAAGACGCACCCGCTGCTCCAGGTGCTCTAGAGCACGGCTGACATACGCCATGATCGGCAGCGTGCCGCCTTGCAAAGGCCCCACCACGGCGATAGTCGGATGGAGCAGCGCCAGGCCGCGCGCCCCATAAAACCGTCGCCGCAGGCGGCCGCAAAACTCAGCATCTAAAGCTTGCACTTGCGGCCTGATCCAAAGTTCAGTGTCTCCCTCCAAACTGGGTAGCGAAGCTTCTGAGCCAAGAATCAAATTGTCACAGCTCATAAGCCATGCGGAGGCGTTTCTAAGCTCCAAACCCGCCGCAAAAACAGCCAAACAAGGCTCAACTACCGACAATGTGCGCCGTTTACTTTCCGCTTTAAGGTGCTTTACTAAGGCCTCAAGATGATAACCGGCGCCGGCACCAACAATTACGACATGCGAACAATTTTTGAACTTCTCTTCGGCGCACAGCCGCTTAGCCCATGAGTCAGCACTGCTTTGAGGTTTTTCAGGATGATCCACACACTGGCCATGGCGGAAAATGACCGGCCCTTCGGCGGAGTCACGCACTTGCACCTCGCTTTGCCAAGCTCCGCTTTGCATGAAATCTTCCAGCCGACGGCGGGCCGCTGGAAAGCGGCTGCCAAGGAGTTCCAGATTCTGCTTAAAAACCAGGCTCGAAAAACAATCAAGCGAAAGCACCTGCTTTGGGGAAGGAGCTTTTGATTTTTCTTCGATCTTAGCAACAATGCGATTCAATAAGTCACTGACGTCGATAGCCGCTGTCTTAGACACATTGGCTGCATATTCCAAAGCGGCACGCGCCTTATCAATGTCCCCTTTTTCCGCTAACTCATAGGCATAATTGACTGTCATCCAGTATTCCAGATCCTGACCTAGGGTGTTTTGTATACTTTCCTTTTCGCCTTCCGGCATAAGAAGACCGGCCACCTCGCCGGCTCCGGCGACCGGCCCCCCGGATTTGCTTAAAGAAACAATCACGGCCTTGAATCCCAGTTCTTGAACCGAGACTTGAAGCGGCAGTTGTAACTCTCTTATCCCTTGGATCTCAAAGCCGGCCGCCTTTAACGCCCGCTTAAGATTGGCTTCCTTGTAACAACGAAGCTGCAAAGTATCATGCCGACTGGCTGCTGCTTCGGTTCCGATATACATGTGCAAGCGGGCCTGGCCGCTTGCTTTAAGCACGCGCTGGATCTCTTTCAGATAATTAGCCGCCACCTCGGTGGGAATGCTGCTGATGGCAGCAAAGCTTACAACTACGTCGACACTGGCCTCAGCCACCGGCTGCAAATCAAAACCATTGCCGATAATCAAGCTGAGCCCAGGATGATCACCCAAAAGTGCGCGGGCTTTGTTAATGGCGTTTCCAGAAACGTCAACACCAATTACTTTTCCAAAGCAGCCAAGCGCCGGTTTAAGCAAACGCCCTACGCCGCAGCCAAGTTCAAGAAAAGTTTGCGAGATGTCGGGCTTAAGATCCTGCATGAGAATCTTAAAATCTCTCTCTCCCGCCGCCCACATAGCTTCATCACTTGAGTAGCCGTCGCTCATCCAGAAGCGATAATCATGGTTAACCCGACGGTCCCAGTCGGACTTCATCTGGTCGGCAAGCCGGACAAAATCGGAATAATTCATGGCCGATTACTAAACAGGCGTCAGATTTAAAGATGCTCCTTGCCCCGCAAAGGAAGGCGCCCTGGCTAAACCACTATGCAATTTTTGGGACAGCCGCCCGCAACTAATAAGTATTTGAGAAAACTAGCCTAACGAGCCGGCATATACTCTCAAGCGCCAACTGCAACAAAAAGCAGTGTCAAAACATTGGCGGTCGGCAAATCTGGGACAGGCGGCGGCATCCCTTAAAGGTGGAAAACGTGACTACAATGAGATCTGCACCCTACGCACTGCTTCGCCCACGGCGGCGCTTTCTTCAGGTGATTTAGCCTCGGCGTTCTTGCGGCCTTCGATAATTTCTTTGTACGCCGCATAAATCGTGTCCAACAACTCAATGACTTTGCTAATGCGCCTACCGTCTTGATGTAGATTGGCTTCCGTCAAATAAAAAAGCATGAAATCGTAAAGACGATCCAAATCGCGGGCAATGCTTCCGCCCTTTTCAAAGTCAAGAGTATTCATCAACTCAGCGATGATTGCCTGCGCTTTACTCAAAAAACGGCAGAACTTAGCCACGTCTCGTGCTTCAAGCCCGGCCTTGGATTGTTTTAGAAATTTGATCGCACCCTCATACATCATCAGAAGCAACCGGCCACGATCCGTAGTGGTAACTTGAACACTCTGATAGGTCGCGTGGGCATTCTTACCGTACATGGCTACCTCTCAACTTTTAGTATTAACCTGCGCTTACTTCCTTACTCTCACTCTGTCGCACAACGGCCACCCAACCTCCTCCAAAGTAACCTATCGTCGTCGCTTTAATAACCCTTGAGCACAAAATCATTATAGTCAAATCAATAACTTAAGAAAACCTGTAATTTCACGGTCCTTGGTTCCGTGCCCCCCAGCCGTTATTAGGTCCCTTTGTTTTTTACAGTTTGGCGACAAACATTTTACAATTTCGTGACAAATCACTTCCCTTTTTCTGTTAGAACCAGCAACGATGAATGCGTTTCTTGGACAAAACACATTCATCGTTGTGAGACCTCCTTAACAAACTAGTTGTGCGATCATAGAACACCCCTCTGCTGAGCCCTCAGCAGAGGGTTTTTTTATTTCTCCCCGCTGAGCCCAACAAATTTACAAGCCATCTAAAAGCTCTTTAATGCTTTCCCAGCTCTTTGGCCCGTTTATAGGCAGCCATTATTCCCTCCGCAAACACCTCCCCTAGTCTTCCCGTATCGAAGACCGCGCTGGCCGCCGCAGTGGTCCCGCCTTGCGAGGTGACCATACGCCGCAGTTCGGCGGGTGTAATGCTCGTGATATCCCACATCTCCACCGCGCCGGCCAATGTTTGCCGTACAAGCGTATGCGCCTCCTCAGGGCTGAAGCCCAATTTGACAGCACTCAACAAAAAGTGCTCGAGGAAGTAATAAAGATAGGCCGGCCCCGTGCCTGAGATTGCCGTTGCGGCATCAACCAACTCCTCGCGCTCCACCTTCAGGCTGATGCCCCGACAGTTAAGCACCACCTCAGCCAGCCTTTGCTGCTCAACGCTCAACAACGGATCACAAAAGTAAACCGTCATTCCTTTGCCGACCTGCATAGGCAAATTAGGCATACAACGAACGACCGAATTGTGCCCATTTAAGAGGCTTTTTATGGTCGCCAGTTCCACCCCGGCCATAATCGAAAGAACAAGCTGGCCCGCTTTGAGATGGCGTGCCAAGCCACGGCAAGCCTCCGGGGCGTCCTGCGGTTTCACGGCCAGCACAATCAAATCACGGCCCGCAAGGGCAGCTGAAGGGTCTTCCTCCACAGCCACGGCAAAAGAACCCTGCAAAAACTTGCGTCTTTCCGGATTGCGTTCAATAAACAAAAGATCTTGGGGAGCGGTCAGTTTTCTTTCCAGCAGGGCCCGCCCGATAATCGAGCCCATATTGCCTCCCCCGCAAATTGCAGTCTTGATGCTGATCACCGCCTATTCTTTCCCCCGCCCTAAGTCCTGGTTTTTAACTTCCGTGCTTTCATGCCTTTTAAGGTTCAAGAACAAAAGCATCTGCTCAAGCATGACCTGATGATCATTGGGATCAGCCATATTGAGGCGGTACTCGTTAAGCACCTTAAGCTCCACATCGTTTTGCCAGCTTAACCAGGCTTCTTGTGAAATATTAGAGTAAATCAACTCCCCCAGCGGGCCCGGAAAAGGAGGCTTGGCAAGTCCCGGCAAAAGCCGGCCTAATTTCTTGCACTGCACCATCCGTTGAGTCATCAGCACCTCCCAGGATTATTGACCGTCCGCCCCATAGAACGGCTATTCGGCGCTCAAAAGCCTTAAGGCATAAATGACAGGAAAGAGCAGAAAAATCAATTGAGCAGCCGTTTTTACAAATATTTCACATCCCCGTTACAAAACCATGACAAATAAGCGGGGCCGGCTTGGCAAAATCTAGGCTGTCGCTAGAAAGCCCGGCAGCGCGGCAGGTTCAAAAGAAAAGCGGCACACCGGCGAGCGGCAAGGTAGTGATGGACAAAGGTTGCATGTGGAGGGATGGTATGGCGGACATAAACAATGACCTGGAATTAGTTAACAATTTTCGCCGTGGGGACGAGCGCGCTTTCCTGGAGCTTCTTAATCGCTACACCCAAAAGGTGCACAATCTAGCGATGCGCATCACGCGCAGCCCGGAAGACGCAGAGGAGGTTTTACAGGATGTCTTCGTCACGGTGTACCGCAAAATTGATCGCTTCGAAGGGAAATCCGCCTTTTCCAGCTGGCTTTATCGCATCACGGTCAATACCGCTTTCATGAAGCTTCGCAAGCGTAAGCAGAATCAGGCCACCTCTCTTGAGGAGGTGGCATCGACCGTTAAGGAAAGCTGGGTCGGCGAGCGCAGCGAAAACTGCGATGTCAATTTCATCTGCTCCAAGCATGAGTTGCGCGCTGAACTTGAGTACGCCATCGCACGACTCCCCGAAGAATATCGGGTGATCTTCATCCTGCGCGACATTGACGGCCTTTCCAATCAAGAAGTAGGCGAGATTGTCAACCTTTCCGTACCAGCGGTAAAGTCACGCTTACATCGCTCACGGCTTATGCTAAGAAAGCGCCTGCAAAAATTTCATGACGATTACCGAAGCAGCGAGATTATCTCTTACGGTCCGGCGGCTAAACGCTGCCTCGAGCAGTATGAAGTGCAGTAGTTAAATTTGGCGCCCCGCAATAGCGGCGAATTAATTACAGCAAGAGTTGAGCTCGGACACGTTTGCCACCAGGTGCAGGGTCTGTTCCAGCTCTTCCGGATCATCGTTTTTGGGCCGATAAGCAACCGCCCCATGGCTGAGGGCGCTGTGCTCAATCTCATGTGAATAGGCCGGACAAGTGGCAATCACAGGGATGCTGCGCCCGCGGCATCCTTCCAACACTTCAAAACATGGAATGCCAATGGCATATAGATCCAATATCACCACCGAAGGCGACCACTGCTTAATTACCTCCTCCAACCGTTCCTTTGAATCAGCAAACTTGCACTCAATCTGAAACTCATGACGGCAAAGCTCGGCGTATTCTCTTAGTTGAGCAAAATAATTGGGCTCTTCATCAACTACCAACAAACGAACCAAGTTCTTAAGTTCCATAGTCCCGGCCACCCCTTAATTACTTTCGGCAACTAAGCGCTAAAAACTAAGCACCGGCTCCCAAACAAACCCCAAAGGGCCAGCCATCAAAAAAGTTTTTCTATTGTCTGTTTCTAGTTTTTTTGTATATGATATGTTACTAGACTCTAAGCCCTTAATTTTGTTACAGCCTTCTACGATGGACGCAGCTGATAATTCGCAAGGCACTAGCTACCGCTCAAGCACTTTGGCGCCTGTCCAACGACAAACCCTGGAATTCTTAAGAAATTTTATCGCCGACCACGGTTACGGCCCCACTCTAAAGGATATTGCCAAACACATCGGGGTTAAGTCTCTGTCCACAGCCCATTTTCACTTGGAGCGGCTAACTCAAAAAGGATTCATCCGCCGGGCACGGAATGGAATGATTGAACTGGTTAAATCAGCGCGCCCGGAACTTGGACCGACAGCCGTCCCATTGGTTGGGGTCGTCGCCGCCGGAGTGCCAATCGAGGCTATTGAGAACAAAACAATGATTGATATACCCTCATCTATGATCGATGGTCACGGAGAAGTTTATTGCCTGGAAGTAAGCGGGGACTCCATGATTGATGCCCATATCTGCGACGGTGACATAGTAGTAGTTAAACGTCAGGAGACGGCCGATAATGGGCAGATAGTGGTCGCCCTTTTACATGACGGAACAGCAACTCTTAAGACATACCGCCGATTAAAGAACGGCAAAGTGATGCTGATTCCGGCCAACCCGAATCTTGCCCCCATGACCCTTGATGAAGTTACTATTCAAGGGCGCGTAATCGGAGTCATACGGGAAATGCACTGAAGGGAACAGCCGGTAGTTAGCAAAGGGATTTAACTGCAGTACTTATTTTGGGAACTTAAGATTATGACCAATAGCAATGCTCAAATAGACAGTGGCGAAAAAGAGCGCGCTCTTCTTTCCGCCATTTCTCAACTTGAAAAGAGATACGGCGAAGGCGCCATTATGAAACTTGATCCATCCAAGATGCAAATGGTGGAAGCCTATTCAACCGGCAGCCTGGGCCTTGATATTGCTCTTGGAGTGGGAGGCATCCCAAAGGGCAGAATCGTGGAGATTTACGGACCAGAAGCCTCCGGGAAGACCACTCTGGCTTTGCAGGTCGCGGCACAGGTGCAAAAAAAAGGGGGCACAGTTGTTTTCATCGATGCCGAACACGCCCTGGATGTAAACTATGCCAAACGCTTGGGTGTCGATACCAAGCGCCTGTTGGTGAGCCAACCCGATTGCGGCGAACAGGCCTTGGAGATTTGCGAGACTCTAATTCATTCAGGCAGCGTCGATTTGGTGGTGGTTGATTCCGTCGCCGCCCTGGTTCCCCGTGCAGAGATTGACGGCGAAATGGATGATCAGCAGCCCGGATTGCAAGCCCGCCTCATGAGCAAGGGCTTAAGAAAACTCACCGCCATCACCTCTAAATCTAATACCACCATCATCTTTATCAACCAAATGCGAATGAAGATTGGGGTGATGTTCGGCTCCCCGGAGACAACCTCCGGCGGCAACGCCCTCAAATTCTACGCCTCGGTGCGGCTCGACGTAAGACGCATCGGCTCGCTCAAAGACGATGCCAATGCTGAAGTGAAAGGCAGCCGCGTGCGGGTTAAAGTAGTAAAGAACAAAGTGGCACCGCCGTTCCGCGAAGCGGAGTTTGACTTTGTTTTTAATGAAGGCATCAGCTACACCGGGGAACTAATCGACATCGGGTCGGAAAAGGGCATCATCGACAAAGCCGGAGCTTGGTACAGCTTTAAGGGAGAACGGATTGGGCAAGGCCGCGAAGGCGCCAAGCTCTTTCTAAAAGAACATCCTGAAGTCGCAGACGAAATAAGAACCTTAATCTTGGAGGGCGCCGGCATCAGCAGCAGGGAAAAGGAGCAGGCTTTGCAAAGTCAAATCGAAAGGCAGCAAGAAACAAGCGACAAACAGACCACTTCGAGCCGCCCCGCTAAAAAGAAGCCTACGCCGGCCCATGCCGACCAACCCGCGGCAGCTTAAAGCGCGTCCCGCGGCAACATTATTTCGCGAAAAGGGACGGGGAAAGCAAAAAATGCTATTGTTCCACGTATGTTGATTCGCGCCAGCGGCTCAGTTGAGCCCGGCTTTTACCTTTTAACATTAGGGCATAGCTGCCATTACCTCTTATGCGGCATGGAGGAAGGGCATAACTTTGCACTATTTGATCCGGGTCCAAGCTGCCATCTACCATACCTTGCCCGCCGCGCCGCTTCGCTTGGCTTTGAAATGGAAAACTTACGCTGCATCTTTATAACCCACTTACACGCCGATCGCATGGGAAGCGTGCCTTATCTAAAACACAAATACCCACACATCAAAGTCGTAGGTTGTCCGCTAATGCAAAATAAACTCTTGGAACAGGGCATCAAAGACAATTTGTTCACAGACGATTGCCGTTGGCGCCAAGAATTTAAACTTGAATCTGCAGAAGAACCTTTGCCCAAAGAAGAGTATTGTTCGCTCCTGGCGTTGGACACCTGTGTGGTGGATTCGGATGTTATTCCTATCGGAGATTACTTGTCTGTGCGTGTCATCAGCATGCCCGGCCATACTGCGGAGTCAACGGCTTACTTCATCCAACCGTTGAATTTTCTTATCGTTGATGAAGGCTTTGGGTATTATCAACCGCGCGCTTTGTCGGCTCCGGGAGCCGATGAGAGTTTATCGAAGACCCAAAAAAGCTTGGCTAAAATCGCAAGATTGGAGTTTTCAGCCCTTTGCTTTCCAAATATGGGAGTATTGACCGGCCGGCTGGTCCGTAAATACCTCCAGACCATCATACAAAATATGGAAGACCTCAAAACAGAAACCAGCAAAGCCTTTAAGATTAAAATGCCCGAGGAGCAGATCCGGCAGGCCATCAAGGATTCATTCTACCATTCTGATTCAGCCGACCCTATTTTACAACATAATTTGCAGAGAAGCTTTGAAGCCCTTTGGGCCCAACTGAAAGCCGAAAACAGTTAAGGACTGTTATGTCATCTTACGCGACGGCGCCCACGACAAAACAGCGAAGTCCTTTGCGTAGGCTCCCCCGCCAGGTTGATGGCAAACAACTGAGCACGATCAAAAACCAACTTTTCCCCCTCTTTAATATTACGCGCCGCCGCCAACCAATAAACATTGCGCGAAAGTTGCGGCACGACATTCGGCTCTCCAACGGCAGGCATAAATCTAATCTCCGGCTCCAGACAATAACGCTCGGCCTCCGCCTTAGCGCTTAAGGAAACCGGATACAACGGGCTGATTAGCGCCCCCTTGGTCAAATTAACCGCGGCGTAAGAAGTGATATACGCCCCTTCTTTCCGCAATGCCACCTTAGGCAGACGATAACGGCGGATGGGCCTTAAAACTCCAGCTCCAATAATACGCGCCAAAAGTCCGGCATAGCTCCAGCCCAAGGCCCGCGCCATAAGGGAGAGCATACCCGCATCATGCTCATCTTCCGCTTCCTCCAAAGAACAATTGGCATTCACTTCCAGCACCACTGGCAGTCCGCCTGCTGTCAAGCGCATATCCACCCGCCCGAATCCATCGCCGCCTACAGCGCGATAAGCTTTAAGCGCGGTCTCCTGAACCCGCTTGAGGACCTGTTCTTCCAAAGGCGCCGGGCAAAGGGTATGAAAACCCCAATAAAGAGGCGATTTAGCATTACGCTTGGTGTCATAAGTCCTAATGAGCGGCTTACCGCGATAAACTTCGCCAAAGCAGACTTCGAGCGGGGGCATCACTACCGCTCGCAAGTCATTTCCAATCACGCCTACGGTAATTTCCCGCCCGGCGATATACTGCTCCACCAAGGCATCGATGCCGGTGGCATCTATAACGCTCTTAACTGCTTGCCTGCACGCAACCTCATTCCCGACCACTGAATGTTCATCCACACATAAGCTTCCAAAACCATAGCGCGGCTTGACAAAAAGGGGATAATCTAGTGTTTGCGGCAGATCATCAACAGCAGAGCGGCACACAAAACCCGCCGGGACCGGTACTCCCGCGGCAGCCAGCGCCTTTTTCATGGCAAACTTATCATTAGTCAGATTATATGGCGCTGAACCGACACCAGAGAAAGGGAGCAAGCGCCTCTCCAAGGCTAGGATCACTTCTACGCCAGGATCACCGTCCAGCCCTGTCCCCTCGCAGAGATTAAAGACAAAATCAGCCTCAAGTTTTTTCACCAGCCTAAAGTTAGCGTATGAAATCCCGTAGACTTCGACCGTGTGGCCCAGGTCACGCAAAGCCTGAGCCTCTAATTCTACCTCCCCAACGTCGCCGGCCGGCCCTTGGGCGTCAACGCTGACTGCCTCGCTGCTGTAAATAAGGGCTATATTGGCTGGTTTGGAGCCGGCCGACAAAAATTCCCGGTCAGCCTCAAGAAATTCCGCTGCCAACTGTGCCTTAGGCGATCTGACGTGCTTGGAAGAATAATGATTGTTCAACTAGCTTACTATCTCATTTTAACCCAGGTGCACGCCGCAACTCAACAAAGTGAAACATAGGACCTATGATCACTGTTCTCTTATTTTGAGTTATCGTGCAAGCAGTTTATGCAACTTGAGTGTTTTCCCCTAAATTCACCACTCAAGACTTCTAATGAACGCGATATCAACTAACGCCACCATCATGTTTCCATGAGAGCGAGCCCATCAAAATGATCTCTTGATGCCCTCCAGCCCTTATATTTCATGAAGCTCGCTTCGCTCGCCATGAAATATGGGCGTGAATCGGCCATCCTTGGTCAATTCACGCGGCTTCGACGTTTTGTTGAGGACCCCACTCGGCCCCTACAAAACGTCGAACCTCAAATTCCCCGCCAAGCTCGGAATTTGCAAGTACATCCATGTACTTGCCAGCCGCAATAGTGCATTTTCATGCAATATTGCGGCTAGGTGTGGAAACCCGAAATCATAATCACCATGCACCCGACGCCTTGAGAAACCCGGCCGGATGAAAGCCCAAGCACGAAATACCGAACCACTCCCCAAACCGGCAGAGCCTGGGTTAGGTTAATAGGCGCTCATATTTAATCAACGACATCAATATGTTAGGCGTGGAAATTTAATCGGCTGCTACTACCAATCATAGCGACAATTATTGTCACTTGGCCCATAACAAGTAATAGAAAAGCTGCCGCAGGCAGCCCGACTAGGAGGTACGACTTGTTTGCCGGTATAACAGCGCTGCTTGGAGAAGTCACCGCCGCGGTCCGTGCCGCAGGAAAGATCTTCCTCTTTGGTCGTTCTCCTAATGCGCCTGTCACACTCTTACAAGGCGTGCATTTTGGAAATCTGCCCAATCAAGCCGCAAATTCCCAACTAGTACAAGACACTCAGCAAACGCTTAAACCTTCCTCAAACGTTCCGGCTTAAGCTACAGCCGGACCGGCGTCCCCTGTTTCAATGAATGCAAAATCGCCATAGTAGCCCGAGCTCCGGATAAGAGTTCATCCAAAGAAATCAACCAGCGACCACCGTCTCGCACCCTGGTTATAAAGCTATGCATCTCCTCTTGATAACCCTTCAGCTGACGGCGTGAGCTTCGTACCCTGGGCTTTCCTTGGGCATAAGTAGTCAAAGTACGCCAATCTTCCAGCACCGCTGAGCGGCCGCCGCCGTGGACCTCCAGATATTCCTTAGGCAAAGCCGGATCTCCCAAGCCGAAGTAAGTTATGGCAGCTAATGAACCATCCCCCAAGCTTAATGAAATTGCGTAGGCCTGCTCCCCTTGCTTGGCGCTCCCCGCTTCGGCGGCGTATACAGCCACCGGTTCAGCGCCGGTTAAAAAGAGGGCATAGTCCACAAAATGGCAGACCTCGCCTAGAATACGTCCGCCCCCCTCTTCGCCAAGCAGCCAATGATCTTCAGGCAAAGCTCCGGCATTAACGCGGTAATTAATAACAAGCGGACCAAGCCCTGCAAAATGCTTTTTAAGCTCGGCCGAGAAAGGAGAGAAACGGCGATTGTAGCCGACCAAAAACTGAGTGCTGAGTTGAGAGGCTGACAAAAAGCTCTCCAGCTCCCCGATTTCAGCCTCCGTTAAGGCCAGCGGCTTTTCAACAAAAACATGAAAGCCGGCCTTTAAACCCTGCAGCAAAAGCCGCATATGACTGTTATGCCTGGTGGCAATAATTAAGGTATTAGTGAGCTTATCGGCGAATATCTGCCGCTCATCGGTGGTAGCGAAAGCAAACTTATACTTTTCCCCCAGCGACGAGCAATTCAGTCCCCCGGCCGTGCATATCCCTCTAAATTCACATCCCCCGATCTGCGACAAAAGCGGAAGCAATACGCCCTTAGCGAAATTCCCAGCGCCAATCACGCTTAGGCGCACAGCCGCCTCTTTGCTTGTCAAGTGCTGTGGAAATTCCAAGCGCCGGGACGGTTCGCGCCCCGCCCCATATTGCAAGATGAGCCCATAATAGAGCTCACGGCTTTTCAAAAGCTTATAGGCCTCCAGAGCCCGCTCAATCGGATATCGATGCGAAACAAGCGCCTTCAGATTAAGCGCCCCTTTAGCGGCCAGATCCAAAAAACCAGCCATGTTGCGCTTCTCGGTCCAACGCACATAAGCATAAGGGTAGTCATAACCGTACTCCTCATAAAGCGGATCGTAACGCCCCGGGCCGTAAGAAAGAGCCATACGAAGCTCAATCTCTTTCTTATAAAAAACCTGGTGAATAAGATTCATACCCACAAAACCAACCACCACCACTCGCGCTCTTAAGCGTGCCATTTCGGCGGCCTGATTGACCGCTTCTGAAGACGGCGTAGAGGCGGTGATTATTATCTTGTCCGCGCCGTGGCCATTGGTCCAGTTTAAAACCGCCGGCACTGGGTTGTCATAGGCGCTCTGTTCAGCTCCTAAAGAAAGCGCCTTTTCACAGCGCTCCGGCCGAATATCCACCCCCAAGACGCGCACCCCACTGGCCTTAAGCAACTGTACTGTAAGAAGGCCGATTAATCCCAGGCCCATCACAACTACAAAATCCCCCAATTCAGGCTGCGCCTGCCGCACGCCCTGCATCGCTATAGCGCCTAGCGCTGCAAATGCTCCTTGCTCAAAATCCAGCTCGCCCGGCAGCGGGGTAACCAAATTAAAAGGAACCGCCACGACTTCACTGTGACTGGCATAACCTGCACCCCCGCAAGCCACGCGGTCCCCGACCCGGATTGATGCGCTAATTTCGGCACCGACTTCCAAAACCTCCCCGCTACATGAATAGCCAAGGGGAGCCGGTGTGTCGAGCTTGGCACGCACCTGGCGCAAGGTAGCGAAAAAACCTTCAGTCTTAATTTTTTGCAGCACGCGACGCACTTGATCGGGGCGGGCTCTGGCCTTCCCCAAAAGCGACCTGCCGGCCAGCTCCATCAGCTGCCTTTCAGTACCGGAAGAAATAAGGCTGGCCCGATTGGCCACCAACACTTGCCGCGGCCCTAATGCCGGAGCCGGGACTTCCGCCAACCATAGCTCACCGCTGGAATAGGATTGTAATACCTGTTTCAAGCCGGACCGTTGTAACTTGTAACTGAAGCCGCAAACTGCTTTAATTTTTAAGACGCCCGCAGTATGAGGCAGTTCCAAGCTGTTTTCAATAGCGAGCCTTCTACCATGTGCGGAATTGCAGGATTTTGCGGCTTATGGGACGAAGCCCTACTTTCCAGAATGAACAGCGCTTTGGCGCACCGCGGCCCCGATGATGAGGGGTCTTACTTTTCCAGCCTAGAGCGGGTTGGGCTCACTCACCGGCGCCTGGCTATTGTAGGCACCGACCGCCGCGGCCGATGCCCTCTCTGGAATGAAGATCGAACAGCGGCCCTTGTTTTTAACGGGGAGATCTACAACTTTGCCGATCTTAAGCAGAGTCTCAGCGCCCATAGCTTTTTTAGCGATATGGACGGCGAGGTCTTGCTGCATCTCTACGAAGAGCAGGGGTATGATTTTATTCAGCGGCTTAATGGAATATTCGCCTTTGTTATCTGGGACGCAAAGAAAAAACTTCTTTTCGGGGCTCGTGACCAATTCGGCGTAAAGCCCCTCTATTATGCAAATCGTCCGCAGGGATTCATCTTTGCCTCAGAGATAAAGGCCCTGCTTGAACTACCGCCCTCAGATTTGCCGCGCGAGCTTGACCTTGAAGCCCTTGACTATCACCTACGCTACTTATGGTGCCCAGCGCCGCATACCATGCTAAAGCAAGTAAAAAAGCTTGAGCCCGGGCAGTACTTCGTGCTGGACAAAGAGGGGCTTCATGTAAAATCGTGGTGGCAAATGCCTATCCCCTTTCCGGTTGACCCAAACCTGTCCGGTTTCAAGGCCCAGGCCGAGTTCTGGCAGACGTTTGCTGCAAGTGTCACAAGACAGCTTATGTCCGATGTGCCGCTTGGCCTGATGTTAAGCGGTGGCGTTGACTCCTCCGCCATTGCCGCCGCAATCCGTCATCGCCGTCCACAAAATGAGCTTATCTGTTACACCATGCGCTGGGAGGGTAAAAAGGGGCGCGACAATTTCGAGGATGACTTGTTTTATGCACGCTGGGTAGCTAAGCACCTGGGCTGCCGCTTGCGCGAGGTTCCAGCCGATTGGCATATAGCAAACGAGCTTGATAAGATGGTCTTTCATCTCGACGAGCCAATCGGCGATCCAGCGGGAATTAACGTTAAACTCATTTGTGAGCAGGCGCGCCGGGACGGAATTAAGGTCCTGCTTTCCGGCGCCGGGGGAGACGATTTACTGTCCGGTTACCGCCGGCATCAGGCTCTGGCGGTGGCGCAATTGCTAAAGCGAGTGCCGGCCCGGATGTGGGCTGTCCTTGCTGGACTTAGCAGCTGTTTTCCGCTCAAAAACAGTCTCATCCGGCGGATCAGGCGCATCCTTGCTTTACTTTCAATGCCGGTTGAAGAGCAGATGTTATGCGCCTGCGAGTGGCTTTCTAAGTCCGAGGCGCGAAGCTTACTCTGCGAAGATATCGCCCAAAATCTAAACAACGCCGAGGGGAAAGACATTATGGAAAAGTGGCTGGACCTAAGCCGGGCGGAAAGCAGCCTCCTTAACCGGCAGCTTTTTCTCGACAGCAAACACTTTTTAAGCGATCAGAATTTGACGTATGTAGACAAGATGAGCATGGCGACCGGCGTAGAAGTCCGGGTGCCGTTCTTAGATCCAGAGCTTGTCGCCTTGGTACTCAGGCTCCCACCCGGACTTAAGATGCAAGGACTTCGCACCAAAGCAATTCTAAAAGAATCTGCCGTACCCTACCTACCCCAAGCCGTGCTCAGCCGTTCGAAGGCCGGATTCGGGGCGCCCATCAGAGACTGGATAAAGGGGGAACTTCGCGAACGACTCTTGGACGAGCTTTCGCCGGAGCGGCTTAAACAGCAAGGTATTTTTAACCCGCAACGCGTAAGCAACCTAATAGAACATGACTACTACGACCGCATCGACGGCGCGTACGCCATCTTCGAGCTTTTAGTGCTCCAATCCTGGTTCAAGCAATTCATGCCGAATCCGCATTCCTCATAAGTAAGTGTAAGAAACAGAGGTTAACCGCCGTTTTGCCGGGCAGTCTGATAAAGATACTTATGAGACGGTTTTCCGCCTCTTTTTAAAACAATCAACAACCGCGGCACTAAGCAATTTAAGATCCGCCCGCGAGAGTAAAAGCATTTTCGACCAGGACATCGACTTTTTTCTAATCATGTTGAGCGCATATATCAGCGAAACAGAGTAGCTTAAAAGCGACGCCAGCGCCGCCCCATACAATTGATAAGGCTGCAAAAGAAGTGACAGCAAAACAAAGGTGGCAAGCAAACCAAGCAGTTCAGCATACATGGCCTGCTTCGGCTCACCGAAAGCTTTTAAAATGTCATTGGCCACCCCCGCCAATCCGCTGATCCCTGCCGCCGGTACCAAGAGTAAAACCACCGGTAAAGCCGCTTTAAACTCGGCCCCAAAAACGGGAACAAACAAAAGCAAAGCCAAAAAACCAACTAACATCACCAAGACCAAGGTGGCAAACACCAAGGCACGCAAAGCAAAACCTGCCTCTTCTACTGCTCTTGGTTGTGAAGAACTAAGCGCCAGGCGGGGAAAGACAACTTGCCCGATACCGCTGGCCAAAGGCGTAACCATAGCGCCCCAGGACACTGCCACAGCGTACATTCCAACTAAAGATGGTTGAAACAAGGCCGCCAGTGCAATTTGATCCAACCTCAGGTTCAAAAGCCGCGGAATACCTCCCAGTAAACAAGGAATACCGTATTTCAAAAGCTCAAGCGCCGTGCGGCCTGAAAAACAAAACCGGCCGGGAATCTTAGGCCAGGCAAAAAGGGCTACAATCAACGGATAAACGTATAAAGCGGCGCCATAATAAAGTAAAACCGTGCGGTAATCGATTTGCTTAGCTGCTGATTGTCCCCAAGCTACAAACAAGGTCACAAGCCATAACAGCGGCCCAATTAAGCGCATGACATTCCACAAGCGAAGCTCCAGCAAACCTTGTAAGCTATGAAAGGGAAGGCCCGCAACAATGTAGGGGAAGATAGTAAGCAGATATAAAAAAGCCATATCCTTCAGGGCCGGATCTTGGGCGTAAAGCATAAGTCTGACCAATTGATGGCCTGCACAAAGGATCAAAGCGGCCGCTAAAAAAGATATACAAACAGCTGTGAACATCCATTGCCGGGCCCGTTCTTTGTTCCTTCCTGAAAAGTAAGTCAGCGCATCAGGAAAACCTAGCAAGGAAATCACGGAGAGGATCCCGGCTAGGTTCATGACAGCCGCTACCTGCCCACGCCCTTCAGGGCCTAAAAGACGAGCCGCTAGAATCGAGCTTCCCACCCCCAGCAGGAGCAAGAGATAGTTTACCGCGACCGTAAGCATGGTATGCTCAGCGCCCTTATCAGCCCCGGCCGACACGATACGTTGGGGCGGGTTTAAACCTTCCTCAGCCATACCCAGTGACTTTTAATCAAAAACTCTTCCGCAGAAAAACGCGGATAACGCTGTAAGAGCTTCTCCCATAGGCCGGGGTGGGCCTTTTTAAATTTAAGGGCTAATTCCGAGACTTCGAAGCCGAGATACTCAACTTTAAAGCGGTTCTTGGCGTAAAGGTCAAAATATTCGTGGGAACATAATCTGGAAAACAAGTTAAGCGGCACATATCGCCCGCCGTTTTGAACCGCCTCTTCTTGAACCAGATGAGCGCGGAAATAATTCATATACTGCGCTTCGTCCAACAAGAGGTGGTTGTAAACATTATGCAGACCGCCTCGTCCGCTGAAATGGTCGCCGCCCGGAGCATACCACAGGGCTCCGTAAGAAGCATATAGCAAGCCCCCTTTCACCATGGCTTGGTTAAGGCCTTTAAGCACAGAATCCAGATCACGGCAGTGTTCAAAGACCGCTTCCGCCACCACCAAATCAGCCCACTCCCGGCCGGTATACTTGAATGCCTGAACCAAATCGCCCTGCCGGAAATCGATTTCAAATCCCCGCTCCCGCGCTGCCAGGGACACTTTGCTCCAAGCAGCGGCAAAACTATACAGATCGATTCCGATCGTGCGCCTAGGCCGCAAAGCCAGCCACTCAGAACAGGCTCCGGCGTCTCCACAGCCGGCAAGCAAGAGATGCTCCGGCCTTCCCCCTAAAAGCCACTTAGTTAAGACGCGGGCCACTTCCGGCGACACCCCCACCCCCCGTCCCAGCACAAACCGCGGCTTGAAACGACGGGCAGTCTCGCTAATGAAGCGCGAAAAATACACGCTATGAAAATAATAACGAAGCGGCGCACACCATAAGCGCAAAATCCTCTTAAGCCTGCCTCCCGGCTGCCAAGCGAAAACAAAGTTGGAACTACTATAATCGGTATTATCGGCCGACATTTAGCGATTTAACTTACTCTCATGTACCGGCTTATTGTAGGCGGTTTTACCGGCGGGTTTCGAGATGGAATTTTCCGCTGTTTTAAGCTACTTTTTAGCCGGGGTTCACGGAAACAAAGAAAAACAACACACTAAAAAAACGCCTTGCAACCAAAGGTACTGCTCTCTTCCTTTAACCGCTATCACATTTACCAAGCCGGCCAAGAACTACTTAAACGCCGGGCGCTAAGCCGGCTTTTTACAGCTGACTTGAAGCCGGCACCGCCGGTTCTCAGGGCGCACGTCAAGAAATATTCCCCGGCCGCCGCCCTGGCGGCCAAAGTCTTTCAGCAGCAAAAAAAGCTTTCATTCCTGGTACCTAAAGTATGGCGTTTATACGACCAGTGGGTGGCCGACCAAATCACGACTTACAAAGAAGCCCATGTCTTTTCCGGCTATTCCCTATATTGTCTGGAAAGTCTTAAACAGGCGGCGCGTGCTGATTTGAGAACCATTGTTGAACGCCACGGCACTCACATCCTGACGCAAAGGGCAAACATAGAAGAAGAAGTGTCACGTTGGGGCTATGAGATAAACTTCCAGCAAAACCCATACTGGGCGAACTCCGGCCGCATGTTGGAAGAATACGAAACAGCCGATTATGTCCTGACATGCTCCGAGTACGCCAGAAGTTCTTTTTTGGCGTGCGGTTTTGCGCCGCAGCGGGTGGTAGCCGTACATATGGGCTGTAATTTCGAGCCCCGTGTGACTCTTAATGAGCCAAAAGATATTTTTCGCGTCCTATGTATCGGCCACGACGCCTGTTTGAAGGGGGTGGTTTATCTGGCTCAGGCCTGGAAGCAGGCTAAGTTCAAAAAGGCGGAACTTGTTATCCGTAGTAATGTCCCCGCCAAGCTCCGTCAACTGTTTAATGATCCCTCCATTAGGATCCTAGGGCCGCTTAGGGGCTCCAAGCTTTTAGCTGCCTACCAAAGCGCCGCCGTTTTTTGCCTGCCTTCAGTCGACGAGGGATTCGGCATGGTTGTCCTTGAGGCTATGGCTTCAGGATTGCCGGTTGTGCTCTCAAGCAACGTCGGCGCTAAGGAAGTGATCCGCGAAGGAACGGACGGCTACATATTTCCCGTCCGGGATGTAAGCGCATTGGCGGATTGTTTAACCAGGCTCTATGAAGACCAAGAAAAACGCCGCTGGATGGCTGATAACGCCCTGGCACGGGTGCGGGATCTCACCTGGGATGCTTACGGCCAAAAATTATTTACCTGGCTGCAAGGAATACTGCCATACGACGCTTACGGCGGCAGCCCCTAAAGAACTTTCCGCCGCAAGGGTTCGATCCCCTCCAATAAAGCCTGTGCAATTTTTCGATTGCCTTCGGCCGTAGGATGTCCCTCATGCGGCCAAAAATCACCGGCCCCCAGGATATGCCGGCGATAAATATTGACAAACACAAACCCCTCGGCCGTTAGATAATCATGCAAGCTTTGCTCCCAAAAACCCTCGCTGGCTTTAAGCGAAATACCACGCACCAATGACAACGAAGGAACAATAGCAAAAAAGCATTTATCTCTAGGGAGCGAAGAATACAAGTAATCAAAGCGCTGCAAGGCTTCATGAACCAAATCCCGGTCCGGACTGGCAAGCGAATTATACAACCTTATAAGCAGGGCGCTTGACTTGGCCAAGTATTTCAAAAACTGAAAGGAATAAAAAGCAAAAGCGCGGCTTGAAGAGTGGACCTCATACCCGGGGGGATAAAGCCAGACATAGCCTGGGCCCTTCGGTTGCAGCACCGGCTTATAACGTTGCTTCCCTTCATCCGTAGCAGCAATCAGGTCCTTATAATCGTTGCCGGTGTATATCAGGAAGAGATGCCAGGCGGCCGCTTGCCGGGAGACAGCATCTTGATAGGCCAAAAAGTATTGATCGGGTCCGTAACCAGACACTCCCAGATTCTGTACACTAGACAAGCCAAGTTGTGAGAGATGGCTCGCAATTGTTTCCTCATCTGGAACGCCTATTCCGAAAGCAAATGAGTCGCCGTAAATGTTTAACGTCTCATGTTCCACTCCAGCCGACGACACGGTCCTCCGTCTTCCGTCACTAATGGTATAAAGAGCCTCAAAGTCATAGTGCTTCTGGCGAAACACTCCGTCGTTCAAAACCCAGCCCTTTCGCGGGTCATAGCGGTACATCCCAGGCTGCTGAAAGTTTTTCCTTATGACTCCGCGGTAATAAAGCTGCGCCAGCCCCTCAACTACAAGTAAAGAGATCCCCAATGCCCCAAGCAAAATGAGCGGCCCCAACAAATTCAACCGCTCTAAAGACGGTTTTGAATTTTTAAGCATATTAAAAGAGCGCTTGCCCCACACAGCGCCATTGCCAATTAGAGAGATTTTTTTTCTAATGGTGCTGGATTTGACTCCAAGCCACAAGCATGAAAGTAATTGTCGACTGCAGCCGTATAAACACCGGCGGAGCGGTTCAAAACGGACTGGCATTCTTAAACAATGCCGCAAGCGATCCACGCCATGAATGGCATGTCATCCTCTCCAATAGATTGGCCAGCGAAACAAGCATTGAATTACAAAAAGCTTTCCCTGCCTGCCGAATCATCGGCAGGGGCTCAAACCCTCTTTTTCAAATCAAGGAGGCTTTGATCGATCTGCCGCAACATGAAAGACGGTGCCGGCCAGACGTTGTCTTCAGTGTAGCCGGCCCAACCCTTTGGACCGCCCGCACAGTGCATCTCGAAGGCTTCGCGGTGCCGCATTTAATTTATCCCGAGATTGTGCCAAGACTTCCGCTAAACACATTTGGAGCAGCCAAGCTGGAGTTGGCTTTAGCCTGGACACGCCGACGCATCAACCGGCGGAAATTCTTTGTTGTTCAAAGTGAGACAGTGCGTCAAAGGCTGATTGAGATCCTGAGTCTCCCCGCAGAGCACATTTTTACGGTAAAAAACTCCTTTAGTCCGATCTTCGCCCAACAACTTCAAACTGCGCCAAGCCGCCCTAAGAACGAACAGCTCAGGGTCTTTTTCCCGGCGGCTGCTTATCCCCACAAAAACCATGTCATTCTTCCAAATGTCATTGAACATCTTGTCAAAAACTGGAAGCTGTCTGTTCAATTCGTCGTCACACTACCTCTAAGCTCGAGCACATGGAGACAGCTTTGGCATGACTGCCGGACACGAAAAGTGGAACGGAACATTACAACCGCCGGTGAGGTTCGGCATCAAGACATGGCAGCGCTTTATAAGAACTGCGACCTTGTGTTTCTGCCCACCTTGCTTGAATGCTCAAGCGCAGTCTACCCGGAAAGTTTTATGGCTCAAGTGCCGGTATGCACTTCCGATCTAGACTTTGCCCGTGAGCAATGCGGGGAGGGCGCCTTATACTTCAACCCCTTCGAGCCAGAAGCCTGCGCCGCGGCGATAGCTGGATTGCTACAGAACTCAGACTTACGGCAAAGCATGATTAAACGAGGGGCTCAAGTACTGAAGGACCACTATCCTACCCCGCAACAGAAATGGGAGGCACAACTCAAAGCCTTAGAACAAGCTGTTGGCTTGGCTCAGATCGGCCAAGCTTGAATCTTCTAGGCAGCGATGCTTTCGCTATGATAACTTGCACTTAAGTTTGCTTTGATCCGCAGCGGGACCAGGCCTTATGTCCACTCCTCTTGTTTCTGCACTTTTGCATTATTTTCTCGCCGTAATGATAGGGGTGTACTACTGGAAAGTTTTAGAACGACAACCCCGGCCTCTTATTTTTATGCCAGCCATGGTTTGTAGTCTATTACACGCGGTTTATTTTGCTATCAGCGCTGTCAAGTACTTCGATCCCAATACTTACTATTTCATGTACAGCTACTTAAGCGAGGAAACACGGCTTTTTGGATCTTTCTTAAGCTCTTTAATAATACTGGGGATGATTTCGATTGCCGGCCGTCAAAAAAAGTTGCTTTCCCAGTCTAAGCCTCAAACCGTCCACATCGTCTTGCAGCTTTTGGGCGTTTTGACTTTTACTCTCTTCTCATTTGGCCTGATTCTTAAATACTTATTGCTTAAGGCCGGCTATGGTTCAACCTATGCCGTTTTTGCCGGCAGAGCTGACTTTTCTCTTTTAGAAGTGAACCAATACGGAGATCGCTTCCTGCTCTTTCTCTCCTGGGTCAACTCAATGGTGCTCTTAGCCATGTCAGCCCTGCTGTGTTGGCGGCCGCAGGCTGAGCGGGGCACTTTTCTTCAACGGCTGGGAGGAATTTTGATTTTCCTTTCAGAGCTAAGCTGGGCTGCCATCTTCTGGGCCTCGCGTATGCAAGTGGTGACAGGGATATTGCTCTTTTTAATGGCTTACCAGAACCGCAATCGAAAACGAGGGGCCGCCTTACTGTTTGTCTTGATTCCGGCAGCCCCTTTCCTGGCTGTTCTTTTCTCCACCCAATTCCTGCGGGTTTTGGGCCGGGAGGAATCCTGGAGTACCAGCCTGGGGAGCATCGCCGAGATTAGTTACCGTGTCAACCTGACGGATTTTGCCATGGGGCTTCTTTCCGAGACAAACGGCTGGCCGTCCGCTCCGGGGGTTTTGTCGGATGCTCTCATAAATGCGCTGCCGCGGGTGATTTTAAGCCGTAAAGATGACTTGATGCTCGACAGCTACTATGAACAGTTCCGCAATATCGGATGGCCGGCCGGCTTCGATTATCCTGACACCCTTTTTAGTTCCGGCGTGATGCTGGGAGGCTGGGTGGGATTTTTCCTCCTGCCTTTGCTATTTGTAGTAGTCCTTCGCAAACTAAGCGATTGGCTGACTAGGCGCAGGGACTTAAGCGGATTAAGAGCATATTTGACCTTAATACTCGCCTGCTCTGCCACCTACATTGAGCTAGGCGCAGGCGAGCTCTTTCTCTGGTACCGGCACTTTATCATGTATACAGCAGTCTTCCTGGCTGTCTATTGTGTTTTGGTGTTCGTTACTAGAAAAGCCCTGGGCTTAAGCTCAGCAGAGGTACGACCATGAAAGTACTCCATCTTCTAGGCGAGGCTCCGTTTCCCGCCGATACCGGCCCGCGCAATCACAATTACGGAATATTGCGTCTCTCGTCCACACATAATCAATGCGAAGCGCTTGGATTTTACGATGGACCCGAAGGACTAATGCGCTGGAAAGCCTTCAGCCGGGAGCATCCTCAAATTCTGCCTCATCCGCCGGTACTTGAAAGACAAAGCCAGGCGCTGCTCATTCAAACAGCACGCGCCCTCACTGCTTTTCAACCCCTGGTTATGAACCGCTTTCAATCGGCGGAGTTCGCCAAACGCTTAAAGTCCCTGGCGCGGGAAAAAAAATACGATCTAGCCGTTTTTCATTGCTTTTACCTGGCGCCTTACCGTAACTGTGTGGGTGACATTCCAAGCATCCTTTTACCTCACGACGCCTACTCGCTTAACTACTGGCGATCGTGCCACCTGCCGCAATCATTACTAAGCCGTTTAAGATGCTACTATTTATACCAGGCCTTCGCCCGTCTCGAACGCACCCTCTACCCGCGCTTCGAATTGATTTGCCCGGTTTCCCATGTGGATGCGCGCTGGCTGAATTCACGGCTGAGCGGTATTAGAGTCAAAAACTTAGGCATTCCAATTGCCGACGAGTTCTTTAAAAAAAAAACAGATCGCAGGTCAACCACTGCCGCGCCGCTTTGCTTATGCATGGGCACTTATGAGATTGAGGCGATTGCTTATGGCGCTTTAAACTTTATCCGTCATAGCTGGCCGCAGGTTCTAAAGGCGGTCCCCCAGGCCAGGCTGGTAGTGTGGGGAAAAGGTGCAACAAGCCGCATTAAAAATAGAACTGCCGGCGCCCCGCACATTGAATACATCGATTGGGTGGATGACTATTGCGCAATGCTTTCCCGCGCCAGCCTAGTTATCTATCCGCAGGCAACAGGGGCAGGCGTTCAGTCCAAGCTGCAACAAGTCATGGCGGCGGGCATTGCTGTGGTCGCGCATCGCTTCAGTGTAGAGCCGCTTGGCGCCGTAAACGGAGAGCACTGTTATGAGTTCTCGAATTATGCCGATGCCGCACAGAAGGTAATTCACTTACTGGAAGACTCCCACTTCAGAGAACGCATGGCGGCCGGCGGACGTGAACTCATGCAGCGGCGCTTTAGCATGGGCGTCATCGCCGAAGAACTGAACTGTATTTACGCTGACGTCAAAGAGAGGCTGTTTCTAGGTTAACTGCTTGTCGAAACTGCTCTTTTGCAGGCGCAATCAGCTTTAACGTCCGCCCCTTAAAAAATCAGCATCCAAACTTGTGGTACACCTTACGGCTGTTTACGGTTGATGGCCTGATGCCGGGCATTTTTAAAAGCCGGCTCACGGCGTCCAAGGTTTTTTGCTCTAAAGCTCTCGCCCCGCGCTAAACCCAAAGACCATAGTGCTGCTAAAGCAAGTTTAAAGACGTTTTTCTCGTGGGAATATTATGTTTACTCCAATTCCAGATTCGCCGCATGCCGACCGCCGAGTCTTAAGCCCCAAAGAGCCTTCTCCATCGCCTACGGCCGAAGGATCTAAAGTTCTCGATCGCTGTTACCTAAAAGGCTTGCTGCTCAGCTCTTACTGCAACAGCGACAGCCAGGAAGACAAGAGCGAAGCTTTGAAGCTCCTTCGCAGCCTGGAACTTGATCCTGCAGAGCCGCGGCCCGGCTTTCACCGCTTCTGTAAAGGCCTGAACTTAAGCTCCGAGACCCTGAAACGCGCCGCCCCGCGGCTTCTGGCTCTGGCGCAAAATCAAAGAGAACGCCTGGGAATCGCCCATTCAATAGTACGCTCCTTGCTTTGCGCTGCAGCAGCTGGACTCGAAGACCCCGCTCTTAAGAGACGGTATCTCAGGGAAAACATAACGGAAAAGGAGTTGCTCGAGGTCCTGGTTCACCTAAGCTCTGAAAGCCGCACCAACTGCGTGCGGGCCATGCTTTACCTCGCCTCGTTGTATGAGGATGTGCAAGGCTTTATGGTCGCCAAGCTGAACAACATGCTGCATTTTGTCGGCACCCCTGAAAGAATAGCCATTCTCTCCGAGTTGGCCGGGCGCGATAAAGATCCCGCCGTCAGGGTACAGGCGCAACATATCTTGCTCGGCAGTTTCGACCTCAAGCAACTTAAAGACGTCGTAAACGGCGTAGGGGAGGAAAAGCTCTTGGCCTTTGAGCAACCGGCCGTGAAGGAGCTTTTGGCTTACAGTGCCATTTTACCCTCGGTTAGGCAAGTCAAGCTTCCGGAACGGCTGGCGGAAACCGCCGACAAAACCCAATTACAACAGCGCCTGGGCGAGCTGATTGAGTCCCTCACCCGCGTAGGCGAAATCTGCCTTAGCCAATCTCAGTACGTCTCAAGTCCGTTAGCCAAAAGACTGATAAAAATTATTAACCTGCGCCTAGATGAAGCTAAACGTATCTTAGACAACGGCGGCCCATTGACCAAGCAGATAAGGGCTTACCATTGCCTGCATGCCAAATGCAGTACGGAGTTTTTCTACGGCATCTACCTGGCTGATGAACGTTGCAAGCCGGACGGCACGCACCGCCGCTGGAAGGAAAACGAGATCCATGAAATAAGGCAGGTTCTTAACCGCATTCCCGAAGGAAGGGTGTTGTTCACACCGAAATTAAACACCTTACAGCGCGTCAAATCGTTAGGTCAGCATGTGCTGGGGCAGCGTTTCGACAACGGCACCATCCGCATCGCCGATGCGGCAGTCAATCATCCTTATGTCAAGAAAGCCTATCAAGATCAAAGTTCGCTGCAAATTACACTTACTCACGAGCTTGGACACAGCATTCAATTAGGAGCTTTGGGTCCCTGGTTGAAGGAAAAAGACGACGGCTTTGTCTTTATCCCTGGGGAACCAGCCTACAACTTTGATGAATTCATGAGCCTCTCAGGCTGGAATCTAATAAATGACAAACGCTACAAGATTGAAAACAATGGCTTGTCCGTGGTGCTAGACGGCGAACATTTGCCGCTTGGTCTACCCACCAAGCTGAGAGGTGAACCTATAATGTTGGTTTACAATCAAGGTTTGCTGCTTTCCTACCGCTTAGACGGCCGGTTCAGCCTAATAGACTACAGCCGTAGCAATCCATGGGAAGATTGGGCGGAAGGTTTTTGCGAATACATCATGCTGCCCGAGCGTTTGATTCTTTTTGCTCCGCAGAAGTTTCTTTACTTTGAACAGGAATTTAGAAAATACGCCGCCGCCGGGCGTCTGCTACGGCTCTTACATGAAAGCCTGGCCAAAGAAGACGAGGGGCAAAACCCCCAGCGTTTAGCAGCTTGAGCCGCACGTGAGGGTTAAGGCCCCCTTTTTCCAGTCAGCAGCAACCCTTTTGGCCCCCGCAAAATTTGTAGCCCAGGCTGCAAGTCGAATCTATCCCTAACTGAAAGCAACCAAGCTTTATTGAGCTCTTCATTGGGATCCCGCATCGCCCCCTGCGGCGGCTCAATGATCGCATCCGGTCGATAAAGCCGGATAAAAGCCTGATAATCGAGCTGTCCGCGGGCGTTTCTGGGAAGAGGCCCGCCGACCGGCTGAGTTCTTCCATCCATGCTAAGGATATGCACCCGCTCATCTAAAAAGAAACGAAGCTGCACTTCGGTGAGCGCCACACGCACGGGCAGCTGGGCTGTAAAGCCGGTGCCGGCATACAGTTCCGCCAGAAAGCCATCCGTTTCCACGGCACGCCTTTTTTGTTGAGCGGCCTCCACTAGACCAGGATAGGAATACGAACTTAGATCGCCGAACAAATAAGACTTAAACCTCTGTACCCTGGCATAAATCTCCCCGCCATATGCCACACAGAGCCCTAGGGCACTCAGAAGCACCACGCTTTTCAATCGTCCGGGAGCTGCCGCGCCGATCGAGCCAAGACAGGCGGCACAGGTAAATAGCAAAAGCGGAATTATCCAGATTAAGTATCTTCCAACATGGTGGCTCCCGCTGATAAATGAGTAAAGGATCAATGCTCCCGCTATGACTTCCTCAGTAATGGTTAATCTCCAGTAAAACCAGCGTTCGGGGGACACAGAATTCTCGCCGGTCCGCGAAAGCCTTTTAGGGAGGGAAACGGCATAGCAGACCGCACCTAGGAGCAGTGGCAAGTAATAAAGCAATCTAAGGCTAACACGCGGATCAAAATACACTCCAAACCCGAGCGGCACTGCTTCAAGCCCAGCCGTAAGCATGCGGCTCTCGGCTGAAGCGCTAAAAAACAAGAAGCCGGTTTTTACATAGCCGAAACCCAGACCAGCAGCGGAGACCACCAGGAATGCTAAAGCCGCCGCCATGAAGCGTGCTTTACTACGGGGAGCAGCCCTCAAATCCTGTTCACGGCCTAATATAAAAAAGGTGGTTCCGAAAAGAGCCAGGGCCACGACTGCACCCTCCGGCCGGAACAGCAGGGCCAAGCCCATCAAGAAGCCGCTCACAAGTGCCGGGCCCCAACCTTTGAGAAGCGCCTGCCGTGGAAAAAACGCGTATAGATAGCGCTTGCCGCCAACACGGCAAAAAGCGGCTGCTCCAGTCCTCAGGGGCCGTTATACAAAGTCCCAGGATGCAAGGCGCATGCCAATCCTAAGAGGAGCGGAATAATTCCCTTATTTGTCACTGATCGGGCTGCATTAAAAACCATAAGCGGCAAAGCCATCATGCAGGCCATCAGCAACAATTTCTGGCAAAGCAGCATGATGCTCCAATTCGAGGCTCTCAAGAACAAAGCAAACAAATAAGTCCAGCCGAGACTTGTTGTACCTGCGCTTATTTCATTGGCATTATAAGTGAACCATTCCCCACGCGCACCGGTTTCAATGAAGCGCAGATGAATTATGGCATCCCCGCACCACAACCACCACAAATGTGCTGGCGCCGCTGGAGCCGCAACAACCAAGAGAAACTGCTGAAAGCGCCGAGTGCGGTACCACATAAACTTAACTGAAATCCATCCTAAACAGGCTTGCTGTCCCGGCTGCCGCGCTTACCTTGCACGACGCCCAAAGCGCATTGCGTGCAAGCCGCCCCGCATAGGCCTCTCCCGACATTGTCCCAAGGGGCCTGAAAAAACAAGACCGAAAGCAACAGCCTCGCAGGCAGACAAAGAGCTCTCCTCGATTGCCGTAAATGAGCCTCGAAACGCCCTTCCCTAGCAGCGCGAACTTAGGAATACTCTAGGGGTAACACGCTTTAAGGCGCCAAGCCCAGATTCCTTTTCCGTGGAGGCGGACAGTTCATGTGCGGCATAGCTGGTTTTATAAGCCACCCCGATCCTGCCTGGCAGGTCACTATCAATCGCATGAATGACGCCTTGCATAAGCGCGGTCCCGATGATCGTGGCGTTTGGCGTGACAGCTCAGGCCAAGTCGTCTTGGGACATTGCCGGCTGGCGGTTCTTGATTTATCGCCGCAAGGCCATCAGCCCATGCTTTCTGGGAGCAGACGGTACGTAATTACGTTCAACGGGGAAGTGTATAATTACCTCGAACTGAGAAAAACCCTGCAGGAACGCGGCCATTCTTTTAAAGGCACAAGCGACACCGAAGTACTGCTGGCTTGCTTCGACGAATGGGGAATCGAAGAGGCCCTGAAACGCTGTGTGGGGATGTTGGCTTGCGCCGTCTGGGATTGTCAAGAACGGGTTCTAACTTTGGCCCGTGACCGGGTGGGGGAGAAACCGCTTTATTACGGCTGGTCAGGCGGAGCTTTTTTATTTTCCTCACAGTTAAAAAGCTTACAGCGGCACCCTTTATTTAACCACCAAATTGACCGAGACTCCTTGCTGCTTTTCATGCGCCATGGTTACGTACCAACCCCATACAGCATATTTAAAGGCATATATAAACTTCCTCCGGGATGTCTGCTCCAAATCAAGCTAAGCGAAGCCGACGCTCCGCCGCCTAATTTCGCTCCCTCAGCCGCGGACAGCAGGCAAAGCCTCCGGCCGCGGCGTTACTGGTCAGCCAAAGAGACTTGTGAAAAAGCGCTGAGCACACCCTTTCAAGGCAGCGCTAACGATGCCTTAAGCGAGCTTGATCATTTGCTGCGCTTGATTATCAAGGGCCAGATGATCGCCGATGTCCCGCTTGGCGCTTTTCTCTCGGGGGGCGTAGATTCATCAGTCATAGCCGCCCTAATGCAGGCGCAGAGCCCGGTTCCAGTGAAGACCTTCGCCATCGGCTTTTACGAAGGGGAGTACAACGAGGCCCCTTATGCCCGGGACGTAGCGCGCCATCTTGGAACTGACCATAACGAATTGTACGTTACTCCCAAGGAGGCGCTGGATGTAATTCCTAAACTACCCGAGCTCTATGATGAGCCGTTTGCCGACTCCTCACAGATTCCAACTTACTTGGTGGCCGGCATTGCCAGGCGCCTGGTCACGGTTAGTCTATCCGGAGACGGCGGCGATGAGCTTTTTGGCGGCTATCCGCGCTACCTTTGGGCCCATAGGACTTGGCGCATTATGAAGCATATTCCACAGGCCGCCAGGCTTTCCGGCGCTTACATGCTGCGCCTCCTTAAAGCGGAACAATGGAACCGCCTGCTTAGCAGATTTCCCATGCGATTGCCAAAATGGCCGATGCTGCACAATCCCGGCCATAAAATCCATCGCCTGGCCGAACTACTCCGTGCCAACACGCAAGAAGCACTATACCACAAGGTAATATCTTACTGGGATGAAGAATCCCCAGTCGTTATCGGCGGACATGCCCGGCCCACCGCATTTGCCGACCCGCAACAATGGGCCTGTGGGCTGAATTTCATTGAAAGCATGATGTTCCTCGATCTTACCAACTACCTGCCGGATGACATAATGGTCAAAGTTGATCGCGCCAGCATGGGAGTTTCTTTAGAAACCCGCGCACCGTATCTCGATCATCGTTTAATTGAATTCGTCTGGCGCCTTCCTTTAGCGATGAAAATCCGCGGCGCAGAGACTAAATGGATACTCAGGCAGTTGTTACAACGCTATATACCAACCGATTTGATTAAGCGCCCCAAAATGGGGTTCGCCGTGCCGGTGGAACACTGGCTAAGGGGGCCGCTGAAGAACTGGACTTTAGACTTGCTTGACCCACAACGCCTTAAACGCGAAGGTTTCTTAAACGCCGAGCCAATCGAAGAGAAATGGCGGGAACATCTTTCAAAAAAAAGAAACTGGGCGCATTATCTATGGAATATATTGATGTTTGAATCCTGGCTCAAGGAAAACATGAAATCCCCGCCCTAAACATCATGAAAAAGAGATACAAGATCCATTTAGTGGCCGGGGCTAGACCGAATTTCATGAAGATTGGACCGCTTTATCACGTCTTAAAGGCCAGGACCTGGGCCATACCGCTGATTGTTCACACCGGCCAGCACTATGATCCGCAAATGTCCGCTGACTTCTTCAGCGATCTTGCTTTACCGGCCCCCGCTTATCACCTAGGTGTAGGCTCCGGGTCCCATGCCGAACAAACCGCCCGCATCATGCTGGCCTATGAAGAAATCTGCCTTAAGGATACGCCAGATCTGGTTGTAGTGGTAGGAGACGTAAACTCAACCATGGCCTGTGCTTTGGTCAGCGTAAAGCTTCAAATTCCAACTGCACATCTGGAGGCCGGCTTACGCTCTTTCGATCTAACTATGCCCGAAGAAATAAACCGTATGGTCACCGATATCATTTGCGACATCTTATGGACCCCTTCCGAAGATGCCGATCAAAACCTGCGCCGGGCCGGAATTGAGGAAGCGAAGATTGTACGGGTAGGCAATATTATGATTGACGCCCTGGAAATGCAGCGCCCTCAGATTGAAAAGCGAAAATACCACGAGCGTTTGCATCTAAGCTACGGACACTACGGAGTGGCGACCATCCATCGCCCTAATAACGTCGATATGCCCCAAGCTCTAGAAAACATCATCGACGCTCTTGGACAGGTTTCCAAGCATTGGCCCTTAGTCTTTCCGTTGCATCCCAGAACCAGACAGCGCTTGGCGGAATTCAAGCTGCAGAGTTTGGCTGACTCTTATCCCGGCCTAAGGCTCATACCGCCCATACCGTACCTGGAATTCATGAGCCTGATATTGGGGGCGAAATTGGTGATCACAGATTCGGGCGGTATACAAGAAGAGACCACCTATCTTGGCATTCCCTGCTTTACGTTGCGTCCCAACACCGAAAGGCCGATTACCATTTCTCAAGGCACTAACCACTTAAGCACTTCCGCGCGGCTTTGGCATGACATTGAGGAAGCTTTGGCAAACAAGACGAAACATCATGCCCGGCCGGAACTTTGGGACGGGCATACGGCCGAGAGAGTAGCAAGCTCAATCGAAACTTTCTTGCAAAGCCGTTAAAGCCAGACCTCCCTAACCTGCGGGTCGTCCAGCTCAACACCGGCATTAAGGACGGCCAACTTAAAATTAGTCAAGGGTGGGCTTAACTTGCCTTGTATGCGCAGGCAAAGACGCCCTTCTTTCAGCCCGAACCAAGGCGCATACCATGAGCGCTGCTCCTGAACTTCATGATCCCCCTTCGCCACCACCACCTTAAAAGAAAACCCCTCAGCCTGCATAACATACTCCCAGTAGGCGTTATAACTTTGCACACTGAGCACTCTAACGTCAGGGGCAAAGTGGAGGTTGCTTTCAAAATCAAACTCCCTTTTGCTTTCAACCGTTTCCTCAATAATCACTCCTTTGGCAGGCGGGATAATTCTAATCCTTCGCCCAATCATTACTCCCAGATGGCGGTACGAATTGTGAAAGGCTGAAATCTCTCGGCGCTGCGGCGAATAGTTTACCCTTTCTGGATAGCCGCGATGCCCCACCCGAAAGCTTTTCCACACTTCATTCGGCTCAAGCCCGGTCAGATACAGTACATTGTGCGCCCGGGCCGATCTAAAATAATCACGCCATGGACCGGCGGCATACTCAAACACCCCTGAATCCGTCAAGATTTCCTTGCCCTGCAGATTTAAACAAAACGACAAGGTGTCGTTATGGGCATGAGCCAACAAGAAGTCCGGCCCCAAAGGGCCGAAGTCAAAGACCAGCTTGAGTTCAGAATGGCGATATACGTACAGTCCGCTTTGCGCTAAAAGGAAATCGCCCGCTTTTTCCGTAAGAGCCAAAGGCTCAGCACTTAAAGCCGCCGTTTGTTTAAGGATCTCCACCGCTGATCCAATACCGTCCAAGGTTGAGTCATTGAGCAGGGGCACCTTTCCATCGATAATGATTTGCTCAAGGAATCTATTCATGCTTAAAGCAGCTCCGCTAAGCCAAGCTGGAACCACATATCCGCTGGATCTCAACGCCTGCCAGATGGCTAATAAATCGCCAAGCACAAGGCTATGATACATCGGGCTTCGTTCATAGTGCCCTCCGTCCGGCAGCACCTGTTCCTTAAGTTGCCTTTCAAGCACAGCTAAACCTTTGCTTAAAAACTCAGAGTGCCGCAAAAAAACTCCGGCCAACACCAAAGCCGTGCCATTAGCCACAAGATGATTTCCTAAGTGGTGATACTCAAGACGCCTGGAAAGAAAAAGACCCTGCTTGTAGAGGGAGCTTACCAGCCGCTTCTTAAAATCGGGGCTTAGCCCGACTTGAAAATGCGAATAGGCCCAAATCCAATGGCAGATCCGACGCGAGGTCGGATAGGGATGCCAGGCGATGGGATGAAGCGGCCTTACGTTCTGCAACCAATCGCTGACCAAAGTCTCAAAAAGCTTTGCTTCCTTGAGCTGAGGCCAATAGGCAAAATAATGAAGATTAAACAACCAAAGAAGCGGCGCTCCGGCGGGAAACCAGCTGCCGGCGGTATCAAACCGTTGATTAAGAAAAATAAAAGCGCCGCCTCCCAAGTAGTTGGCGGCCCTGCTTGTCGGCCAAGGAGGGCCCAAGACCGGTGTCAAATTTGACGGAAGTTCCATGCGGCATAGAGGTCCGTACTTACGCGCCATAAAGGGCGACTTTTCCAGCACGCTCAGGAGCAGATAATAAATGCGCCAAAATATTTGAGAGGCCCTGAGATGGCGGACAGTACGATACAGTCTGGCTAACCCGAATGCTTCCACGCTAAGAGTATAATAGCTTTGCGGCCTAACATACCATGCACGTTCTTTATCTGCATCAGCACTTTACCACCCGCGAGGGCTCCTTCAGTACCCGCTCATATGAATTTGCCCAGGCTCTTTTGAGACGGGGCCATAAGGTCACCATGGTCTGCGGTTCGCACGCTCTTAGCCGGACCGGCCTACACGGAGACTATGCGAAAGGCCTTCGCCGCGGAATGGTGGATGGAATCGAAGTAATTGAGATGCACCTTCCATACTCAAATTACGACGGTTTTTTAAAACGCTCCCTGACCTTTTTGAGATTCGCCCTGCGCGCCCTCGGCATGGCCTTCTTTGAAAGCTATGACCTGCTGTTCGCCACCAGCACCCCTTTGACTGTTGCTATCCCTGGCATTGTAATGAAACGCTTTCGCCGTAAGCCGTTCGTTTTTGAAGTGCGGGATCTATGGCCTGAACTGCCGAGAGCTATGGGAGTGATCACTAACCCGCTGGCCCTAGGCTTGATGAACGCTCTGGAATGGGCCGCATACCACAGCGCCGACGCCTGCATTGCGCTTTCACCGGGGATAAAAGCCGGCATTGAAAAAAAAACGAGCGGCGCTAAGTCGGTGGCCATGATACCCAATGGCTCGGATTTGGATTACATACCTGACAAACAGCGAGATAAAAGCCTATTCCCTCAATCCATCAGCCAAAAGGACTTTATCGCTGTTTTTGCCGGAGCACATGGAATCGCCAACGGCTTATCGAGTCTCCTGGATGCCGCCGAGGTTTTGGCAAAGCTTAAGGCACAAGATATAAAAATACTCTTAATCGGAGATGGGAAAGAGAAGGCGGCTTTAAAGCAAAGAGCAGCCGCGCAAAAACTAACCAATATCGCCTTCTTGGATCCTTTGCCGAAAACACAGCTCTTTACCGTTCTGGCTGCTTGCGATGCCGGCCTAATGATTTTAAAAAACGTGCCCGCCTTTTACTACGGCACCTCCCCCAACAAGTTTTTCGACTACCTGGCCTGCGGTTTGCCTGTAATCAACAATTATCCGGGATGGCTGGCTGATATGATCACTGAACACAAATGCGGCATCGCCGTCCCGCCCGACAACCCGCAAGCTTTAGCACAAGCCCTATTGGAACTGGCCGAAAAAAGGGAGTTGGCGCGTGAAATGGGGCGGCGAGCCTTTACTTTGGCGCGCACTCATTTTGATCGTGCCGTCCTGGCAGACAAGTTCTGCGCCTTCCTGGAGCACGTCTTTTTGACTCAAGCCACCTCCTTAAGGGCATAAAAGGACAGCCCCAAATTTAGACTCTCCAAAACGGCAACCAGATTTTTTACGCTTGGATTTCCTTTTGCTGAGAACATAGTGTACAAACTCTGGCGTTCTAATCCTGTCTTCTTCGCTAACTGGCTCACTCCGCCACAGGCCTTAATCACGTTATGCAAGGCGCGTAAGAAGTTGTCCAACCCACCTTCTTCAAAAGAAGAAGTCAAATAGTAGGCAGCAAAATCAGGATCTTTAAGCTCCTCCAGCAAGTCCGGCCGGTATTCGGCCGGCAATCTAAGTGTCGCGCGCTTAGCTTGTTTCCGTCCCTTTAACACTTTTATCTTTGGAATTTTTTTATGAGCCATAACCGATCCCCCTAAAGTCCACATCATGGACCGGCCGGGAGCTCGCCCCACCCGGCTTGAAGCAAAGGGTCCTCCAAAAAAAGCCGCTCTTCAAGCTTTTTTGACCGTGGCTGCCTCTAGACTTATAGAGGCTCCTAAATCCGCTTTTATTCAGAGAGGTTACGAGGGATTATCCAGGTCTGCCATCTAAATAAACAATTCCCTATCCCTTAAATTACTCAGCTACCAATTCAGCTTCACGTACACCAAAGCATGGTCAGAAGCGGCTTTAGGATTGTATACCACGGAACTTGCGTATTTACCCTCTTTAAAAGGATCTTCCAAGGCAAAACGCAATGACTCAAGCGGCATTATGATGTCATCCAACCAGGAATACACTTTATCTTTCCTAAAAGTGCCGGGCAGAAGTTTAACCTGCGGGTCGGTTGTAAGCACGCTGAACAACCTCTGTGTTGAGGCCGTCCCGGCCTGACAGAGCGGCATTCCTCGCTTGCTTAAGCGGCAAGGACCTTGCTCCTGGAAGTTCTTTAGCACTAAAACCCCCTCCAGGATCTTGGCGCTCGCCGTATCAAAATTGCTGTTTCTATCACCGAGCAACACTAATAATGTCTCGCCGCTGGCAAAAGATTGCGCGTGTCGGTTTTCAACAATACGGCGCAAGGCTTCCGCCATTTCCATGCGTGAAGTTTCAAATTCGAGCCCGCTGTAATCCGCTGCGCCCCCGGCCCGTGACTTAAAATGGAAAGTAATTAAAGTAACGGTCTTAGCGATTGATTCACCACGCGGTTTAACTTCAAGCTGAATCTCAAGCGGACCCCGTGGAAAGAGGTGCGGCCTCTGATCCTCCATCAATTTAGGCAGCTCAACCTTGGCATATGAGACACTATTAACGATCTCGGCGCGATCTTTGGCCACCAAAAACCCGTTACGCATATTCTGATCATTGCTGGCACCAATCTGCGTTTCAAAAAAGCGGTTGGTCTTGTTCTTAAGCCCTGCGGCTAAAAATTGCAAAGCTTTTAAAGCCGCGGCATCATCCTTGCCTAACACTTCTTGCACGGCGATCACATCGCAGCGTGCCTTGATAAAACGCTCCAGCAAGGCTTCTTCCTTGATGTCATAATCAACCCGGGTCAAGGCCGGCTTTTTAGCCCGCATGTCAGCAAAAGAGCCGTAAAGCGCCAGATTTTGACTGCAAACCACCAACTCGGCGGCTCCGCGCGGATCCACCGCCGGTTCAAGGACGTTGCTCCTGGTTTGAGCCGCCAGCCGCGAATCAGATAAGATTAAAAGCAGCCAAAAAAACCAGGCCCGTATCAGCCAAGCGTGCTTTGCTTGTTCACTCATGCCGCCTTCCTATTAACACCGCGCTGCAAACGACGAACATTCAAACCTTCAAAAACCTCCTCCGGTCCAAGGCCCAAACTCATGGCATTTTTCAAACGGGCGACCGCCAGCGTTCCAACCAAGAGCGCATCTACAATATCCTGATGCCGTTTTAGATTCTTCAGCCCGGCGCTAAAACCAATTCTCTTAAGATCCAAAGCAAAAAGCGCCTGCGCCAGCCTAAGCGCTGTTTCTTTCACCAGCTGCCGGCTGGGTTGCCGGCCGCGATAACCCATAAGCTCGTTATGAACCGAGCGCGGGTTTACCCGTCCCGGCACGGTAATTGAGCGGGCCCGCGCCACCGTCTCAAAAATACCCCGCACTTGTTCAACTTTAAAGGCGGCTCCTGGATCGCGCATCGTGGTCGGGGCCTCACATACCAAAAGATCGCCAGAGCCAAGCTGTAAATCAGCCATCACCCCCGTCACCTTGGCTTGCAAGTCCGCCAAACGAACCGCCAAAGAAAACGAAGCGGGAATAGATCTTACCTTTCCCACTCCTAAAAGCATGCCGTCACCGACTCTAAAAAGAGCCCATCCCGAGCATGTTAAACTCGGATCGACGGCCAGTAGCCTGCTTAGCTTTAAGTTTAAGAAACGCTTTCTCATGCTTAGGTAAGCTAATGATAAAGCTCAATAAGCCTTTTAACAAACCTTAAAAAATGCCTCCCCCGCCTGAGGCACAACTGCCTACTTACGCCTTATAAGGGGGTACGTTCACAAAGCCAACCGGCCGTGGTATGGCATAAAGATGCAATACCACAGCCGGCAAGTACATGGATAGACTTACAAAATCAACACTACAGCGCCGAAGCGTTTAAGATGACTGCTGATGCAACTTCCACAATAAACCGCCCCCTAAACGCCGCCGCCCTGGCGCGCTCAATCTATAAGGCCGAGCACCCCGAGCGCTTTATCCGCACCATTCCAGCTCAAAGCCTGTATCTGGCCGTCAAGCATAACGGTCTGGCCTCGTCCACGGATATTTTGAGTCTGGCCAGCCTGGAACAGTGCCGGCTGCTTCTCGATTTTGACTGCTGGCATAAAGATCGCTTTGCAGAAAACAATTTCTGGGAGTGGTTGTCGGTCTGCGAAAACGACGATGAGCATCAGCTCTTAAAAAAATTGCTTAGTTTCGTCGATTTGAAGATTATCGGGCTTTTAATCAGCCGCTACGTTGATGTGCTTGTCTATGAAGAGCCTACCGACAATCCTCCGGCCAAAGGCTACTATACGCCTGACAAGGGCTACACCTGGCTGGCTGTCCGGATAGAAGACCAAAACAAGCATTTTCTATTGTCCAAGTTCTTGGCACTGATTTTTGAAAGCAACGCTGATTTGTTTTACCAGCTCCTGGCCACTCCAACTGTTGCTACACCATCCATGCTGGAGGAAGAATCTTATCAAGAAAGAAACAAACGTTTGGCCGGTGAAGGGATCCCCGACTCCGAAACGGCGGCTGAGATCAATGCGCCTTTGGCCTGCAACATTGCTCTTACGGCATTCAAGCAGGAAGAAAAACAGGGGGGGGTGATAGATATCCCTGCCATAGAACCACTGCTGTACGGAACCTTCAACATTCAACCCCTCGGCTCCTTATTGGCGCAGGTTGAAGAGCGCTCGGAGATGGAAAGCGAACTCACTTACATTATGAACGGGGCAATTGTGCGGTGGCTGCCGGATTTCTTCGACTACGAGAGCGTCTTCAGTATGGCCGAGCGGGTTAAAGGGGCAATTAACATCGGCTTGGAAATACTACAAAGGGAAAGCCGGCTAAGTATCGTGGAAATTTACAAGGCTTTGGGGCTGAGAAAACTTTATCGCGTCGGCTTGAACGAGCTTTTCGCCTTGCGCCGCTTGGCTCGTAATATGCGTAAGGAGGCCGTCGACCAGATTCATGATACATCTAGATTGGCGGTATTGGATGGTGCAGCCCAGACTTTTCCAGAGATTCCAACCTTTTTGTTGGAAGAGCCGCCGGACGCAGATGTTACAGGAGCCACTTCCCCTACCGTGCCGACTACTACTCAAGCTGACCAAGAGTCCGGGGCTCTCCCTCCCGGCAGACTGCGCGCAGGTTTTCAGGCTATTATGTCATTAAGCGAAGTGGAAAAGATACGGCGGTTTTTACAGACCTGACCTGTTTTAACGGCCAACATTGCATTTTCATGCGATATCGCTGCTAAGAGTCGGAAATCCTGTTACTTCTTCTTACCGCCTTTGGCTTCCTTACCTTCCGTCCTCGAAGCAGCGCCTGCTTCACCGCTTCCTCCCGCACCTGATGTTTCAGCGCTGCAAACAGGCTCAGAAGCGACAGCTTCCTTGCAGGTTCCGGTCAAAGCTTTGCAGTCCGAGCCAATTGCGTCTTCAAGAGCCTTGCGCGAGGCAAACGCCAGCGACTGAAGAACCCCCGCAGATGCCGCGGTTTTAGAGGCCAGACAACCGGAGAGATTTTCATGCTGAGCCCGACACGCTTCACGCGCTTTAGCTAATTCAGCCAAAGTCAACTTCTCCAAACGCGCTTTGGCGGATGTCTCGTCCGGGCCGTCGGCTTGCACCAGGGCCAAGCTGACCTTAATCAGCTCTTCTTCCTGAGGCTTCTTCCACTGGTAGCTCACTTCAGAACGGCAAGTCACCTGAGCCATTAAGGGAAGCGCCCAAAGAATCAAGACGCTGAAAGCAAGTATACGATATGTCATGGCTATTTCTCTCTGTGTATATTTTAAAACGCTGCCTCGTAAACATGAGCTTTATAAGCCCACATCATGACGGCTGATGTACCATCTTTCCTACACAGGAACATGTCGCATTTTTTGGGGAAAAAATTAAGAGCGGGAATGAATTTAATCGTGCGCCGCACGTCCTAAACAACAAAAGCAAAAAATACAATGAGGTTTAAGTAGGGAGTGAAGTTGTGAAGGGCTTTTGTCCAATAGTCGATCCGGAGGCCAATAATTTAATTGACCTGCCTCAGCTCACAGGGACTCCAGAGCGGCGGCTGCTGCTGGCAGTCTTGGAGCGCGCAATTTTGGATTATGTCGGAAATGATTCGCAAGAAATCCAAGAAGCGGAAGACTGGCTTTTCGGCGACTTAGACAGCTTTTCTTCGGAACCTTATGCCGAGTTTACTTTCCCCTGGGTCTGCCAGCAGCTTGATTTGGACGTATTTCAAATAGCTGCCGTTATTAAGCGCATGCCGCGCCGGGGGAAACACCGGGTTGCTCCATGGTATTTTGCTCGTGGGGAATTTTTGAAGGATAAAATCGCCCAAACGGCCTGATTTAAGTCTCCATATACAGGAATAAACGTTGCACGCCCGCTACCATCAATCGTCCCTCCATGGTAGCGGGCTTTCTTTTGCCGAGGGCCGACTTTACGGCAAAAAGGGCAAGCCTGCCCTTGGGCCGGTCGAGGCCGGCACGCTCAAGGCTTGAATAGCGTCTACGCTACGAATTTCGTTGGACCTTGGACGTAGCGCTGCACGGCTCCATGCCACAAACCCGAAAACCCGGATCTCTTACCGGTAAGTATCAGAAACGTGGCTTGACTCTTCTTACAGTCTTCAAAACAACTCTGCCAACATGCAACGCGCACTCCCACCACCGATCATTTCGATAGTGGACAAATCGGTGCAAATAATACGTCCAAACCTCTGCAGTCGGTCGAGCTGCCGCTTCTCAAAATGGCGATAAGCGTGCGACGACATGACGATCACCCGCTCCTTACCAGCCGGCGACAACTCCAGCATATTACCGCAATATTGCCCGACTTGGCGGGGGTTGATTTCAATAACTTGATGCCCGGTATCTAAGAGGCTGCGGCGAAGTACTTCCCTTTCTTCCTCTTTCTTGACAGATTCAAGACTCACCACCGCAAATTCAGAACCAATACTCATCATTACATTGGTATGATATATTGCGCGGCCTTGCATGTCGCAAGCCCGGAACTTTATTGCTTTAAAGGAAAACTCTCCGGCCCAACGATCCACAAGTTTCTCGTCAGTGCGCGGTGAAAGGTTGGCATACGCCAGGCGATTAACCCGATCCAAGACCAGACTTCCCGTGCCTTCCAAGAAAAGGCCCTGCTTTTCATACAAACTAAAATCGACAACTCTGCTGTAGCGTTCCCGTAACCAAGCGACTATGTCCGCTCTCCTCTCGCGACGTCGCGATTCAGCTCTCATGGCGTAAAGCACCAAAATGGAGTCGGCATGCGTCGAGAACCAGTTATTAGGAAAAATGGAGTCCGGCGTGTCGTTGCCGGCTACATCTTTAAAAACCTGCACCTGCACCCCGTGTTTCTCCAAGAGAGCACGCAGTCCCCTAAACTCACCTAGTGCTTCTTCTTGGATTTCAGCTGGAGAGAACAAAGTGGTCGACTGCTGATAATGGTTGTCAATTCTGGTCGCCGGATTTGAGTAAAAGTCCACCGGCTCGATCATTAAAACTCTATCCGTACTTTGCACTGGAATCATAAGCGCCGCAGGGTAACACAGAGGGTGCCAGGAAAAAAGCACTCGGGCTGCTGATCGGGAACTCAGTAACAGGCTGCAAATTCGCTCGCTACAAGCAAGCGCTTTTAGCGCACGTTAAAATGGAGCTGAGGGGATTCGAACCCCTGACCCCCGGCTTGCAAAGCCGATGCTCTCCCATCTGAGCTACAGCCCCCTGGACTCTCACTGGAGATTATCAGAACAACTCCCTTCGACAAGCTCAGGGCAGGCAGGGCACAAATCACTTTCGCTCGCGGCTTGCCAGAGCAGGCGCAGCAAGCCAACAAGTCGAATGGGCCAGGGTGGACTTGAACCACCGACCTCATGCTTATCAGGCATGCACTCTAACCACCTGAGCTACTGGCCCAAAAACAACGCCCCTTACGGACACATAGCTACCCTTCCCACCGCGCCCAGCCGGTAAACTTGAACTAAGTATTTGATAACAATAGGCAGACAGCCGAGATGGTGTCAAGCCTCCCAAGGGGCTAAAAGTGCAGATAAGTTAGCATAAGATTTAAGCATTTCTTTGCTACAACGCCCCTCTGCAGTTAAAGCGCCTTGCGTAATATGCCGATATTATTGATAATAGAATCAGAAGCTGTTAAGCTTGGTTTTCATGCGGTGGATACCGTATCTCCGCCGGACGGTGAAGGATTTTGTTCAATGCGCTCAGTGCTGCTCCTTAACGCAAGTTATGAGCCCCTGAGGATCATATCGTGGCAACGTGCTGTCACAATGCTCTTCTTGGGGAAGATCGAGATTGTCGAAGAATACGAGCATGATATCCGCTCGGTCTCGATTGTAATTAAGGCGCCATGCGTAGTGCGCCTGCTTAGATATGTTAAAATAGGCCGCCGGTCGCCTCCTTTGTGCCGCACCAATATTTTGGCTCGTGATAATTTTCAGTGCCAGTATTGCTCAAAAGAGTTGACCTCAAGGGAAGCTACCTTGGATCATGTAATCCCGCGCAGCCAAGGAGGCAAAACGGAATGGGAAAACATGGTATGCTGCTGTCCGGCGTGCAACCGCAAAAAAGGCGGCCGCACTCCAAGCGAAGCGCATATGAGTTTATGCCGCCGGCCAAGCAAACCAGACTGGCTGCCGGTTCTCACTTTTAGACTTAATGGACAAATACCAGAAGTATGGCACACATTCCTCCGCCCGGCCGCCGCCTAAGCAGGCTGCCAGACATTTGCGCTCTTTAAGCCTCCTTTTACCTATAAAAACCATCTGTTCGGCGCTTGGCGCGAAGGCAGATTTACACCTGGTAGGAGGTACCGTGCGCGATGTCTTGCTTAATAAGCATCCCGAGGATTACGACCTGGCCTGCGCCTTGAGCGCCAAAGAAAGCGCCGCTCGTCTGCGCCGGCATGGCATTCACGTAGTCGAAAGCGGAGTCCGACACGGAACTATCATAGCAGTGGTGGCAAAACACAATATTCAAATTACAAGCTTCCGTGTCAGCGGCGCCGCTAGAAGAAAAACCAGGCCGGCGACAATTATAGCCGACCTGGCTGCGCGCGATTTTACTATCAACGCCATGGCCTACTCGCTTGAGCACCATGAACTAATCGATCCGCACGGCGGATTAAGAGACTTACAGCGAGGCGTCTTGCGCGCAGTGGGCGATCCAGCCGCCCGCTATCAGGAGGATCCGTTGCGGATTCTTAGAATGGTGCGCTTCGGCCCGGCTCAAAAACGTAAAGTAGAAAAGACCTCCCTGGCAGCGGCGCGTGCCAATGTCAAGCTGCTTAAGAACGTAAGCCCCGAGCGCATTCGCCTTGAGCTCATAAAGATCTTACTTGCTCCCGCGCCGGCCGCGGCATTGCGCCTTATGCAGAAGAGCAAAATCATAGACCAGATCCTACCTGAACTTCTACCGGCCGTCGGCTTCGCGCAGAATATCTTCCACCCCCAGGACGTTTTTGAACACACCTTAAGTGTCATAGAGAAGTCACCCCCGGATCCAACCTTACGCCTGGCGGCATTATTCCATGATTTGGGAAAGCCCCATGTTCTAAGCACCGACACGCAGGGCGCGCGCCACTTTTATGAGCATGAGGTACAAAGCGCCCAAATCGCTAAGACGGTCATGGAACGCCTTAAATTTTCTAAGGAGCAAATCAAAGAAGTCAGTACCCTAGTCAGGTTGCACATGCGCCCTCTGGAATGCGGCCCAAGTGGCGTGCGACGTTTAATGCGCGAGTTGGGGCCGTATTTTGACAATTTCCGCCGTTTCAAAATCGCCGATGCCCCGCCGCTGATGCCGGAAAAAGAGTTTAAGCGGCGTTTAGCTCAATTTGACAAAATGGTTCAGGAAGAAAGGGCCAGAATAGCTTCCTTGGAAAGCAACAAATTAGCCATTAACGGCCATGACTTAATCGCGCTGGGTTTGACGCCGGGAGTCAAGCTTGGACAAGTACTTAAAAGCCTTGAAGATGCCGTCGTGGATGATCCGCAACTGAATCAGCGGGATGTGCTCTTAGAGCGCGCCCGTCAGATGATCGGACAACAATGAGGCAATCTCGTTCTGGAACCGCGATATTGTGGGCCACTGCTTTTAGCAACATAGCTCCTCAATAACCGGTTGCAAAACCCATCCCTTGTTAAGGGTACTAGCTTCTGCTAAGAAGGTCGGCATGAATTTGGACAAGCCTAGCGCCAAAATAGTATTACTAGGACTGATTGTCCTGGTGCTTATACTATTCAGCTACACGCTACCCGCACCGCGCTCCCCCCTGCAACAAAGCTTCGACGAATGGCTCAAACAAGAAGAAACTCTGTTAAATGACATGGCCTCCCACCCAGAAGCCCAAAACGCAGCCAACTTCGAATCGGCCGGGCAGAAGCTGACTGTTTCGCTGCAGGTCGCACCTCAGCCACCAGACCTGGTAAAGAACATAGAGCTTACCCTCTCCGCCGAGCCCCGGCAAGCAGCTAACATTTTGCGGCTGCTTGAGCTGATGCGGGAGGCGGATATATTTTCTATCGGCGAACGGGCTGGAGTTAAGGCCACCGACAGACCGCGCGTCAGCCTAAACGTCTCCCACGCATCTGGGACCTTCACGGCTCACTTTGAAGAAGCCGATATTAGAGAAAATGTGCCGGCTCAGCTGCTACTAAAACTCTTTAACGAATATTCACAACAGCCGAGAGAGAGGAAAAAAGACACATGAAAACGCGAGCCGAAGCTTTGGCCTTGCTTAATGAGTATACGAACAACCCTAACCTCATAAAACATGCGCTGGCGGTCGAAGCCGCTATGCGCTGGTACGCCGCATATTTCAAGCAAAGTACACCGGAAGTGGAAAAATGGGGGCTGACCGGACTACTGCATGATTTTGATTACGAAAGATTTCCAACCTCCGAGCCCCCTAACGGCCACCCCTACGCCGGCAATAAGATTTTGCAAGAACTCGGATATCCAGAAGACATAAGACAAGCCATCATGAGCCATGCTACTTATTCGGGCGTTCCGCGCGACACCTTGATGGCCAAAACTTTGTTTGCCGTAGATGAATTGACCGGCATGATTACCGCAGCCGCCCTGGTCAGACCCGATAAACAGATTGCCACTCTTGAAGCATGTTCCGTGAAAAAACGCATGAAGGACAAGGCCTTCGCCCGCAGCGTAAACCGCGATGATATTATAAACGGCGCCTCCGAACTCGGCATTGAGCTTCAACAACACATTGACAATGTAATCCAAGCCATGCGGCCAATCGCCGCCGAACTGGGATTATAACGCCCTTTTAACGTGGCACTACATTCACCAGTTTAGGAACTTTCGTGCCCGGCTGATACACCGTAAAGAACTGAGCGCCGCCCTGCACCTTATATTCAGTCGATGCCAGGCGTTCCACCACAACACGCTTCAAAGCTTCCTCATCAATCGAGGCGGCGACTTGTATGACCGCGCGTTTCTTGCCTCTAACCTGAATGACCACTGTAATAGTTTCCTCTTTAAGCAGCTCTTCATCATAAGTAGGCCAGGCCTCGTAGGCCAAGCTCTGCTTATGCCCCGCACGTTGCCATAATTCCTCCCCCAGATGTGGAGCAAAGGGCGAGATAAGCAAGATAAACTTCTCCAAAGATTCCCTGCACACCGGCCAGGATTCCACGGTGTTTAAAAATTCCATGAACGATGAAACCGCCGTATTGAAGTGTAACTTTTCAACATCTTCGGTAACCTTCTTAATCAAGCGGTGCAAAGCTTGCCTCACCTCCTTTGGTTCTTCAACGGACGAAACCAACGGCCTTAGCCCGCTTGCCGCGCCTTGGGTACAATAATTCCAAAGACGCCTAAGAAAACGGTGCACGCCGGTGATGGCTTTGGGATCCCAGACACGCGATACATCAAGCGGGCCCATAAACATGAGATACATGCGGAAAGTGTCGGCTCCGTATGTACGGATTATATCGTCCAAGGTAATGACATTCCGCAAAGATTTTGACATCTTGGCTACAATTGTCTGCAACACCTCACCGGTGGAGATACGCCGCGCCTTGCCATCCTCTCCTTCTTCGACTTCATCAACCGGCACCAAAGCGCCTCGTCCATCGCGATACGCATTGGCCAACACCATCCCCTGGTTAAAGAGGCGTTTAAAAGGCTCATTGGTTGAAACATAGCCCAGGTCATAAAGAACCTTGTGCCAAAACCTGGCATACAACAGATGCAAAACCGCATGTTCAGCGCCACCAACATACAAATCCACCGGCATCCAGGCTCGTTCCAAATCTGCATCCCAGGGTGCTTGGCTGTTGGCCGGATCGATAAAGCGCAGATAGTACCAGCACGACCCGGCCCACTGCGGCATGGTATTGGTCTCCCGCCGGCCCCGTGTGCCGCTTTGCGGGTCCGTCACATGCAACCAGTCTTCGGCCTTGGCCAAAGGAGACTCCCCGCCCGCGGACGGCCGGTAATCCTCAAGCCTAGGCAACTCAAGCGGAAGCTGCCCTTCATCTAAGGCACTAAAACCACCGTCCTCCCAATGAATCACTGGAATCGGCTCCCCCCAGTAACGCTGCCTGGAAAACAACCAATCTCTGAGTTTATAATTAATTAACGCACGCCCCAAATTATGGGCTGCCAGCCACTGCGTAATCAGCTCCGCGGCAACGTCGTTCGGCTTGCCTTCCAGCTGAAGCTCCTGGGCCACCGGCTTAAAACATGGCAGCATGATCCCCTTTTCCGTCCACGCCATTTCACCATCCAACACCGCCTGCTTTATCTCCTCTTCCACCTGATCTGGAACAATTACCGGCCGGATCTCAATTTGATAAGTGCGCGCAAATTCAAAATCGCGGCTGTCATGGCTAGGCACGCCCATTACCGCCCCAGTCCCATACGACAAGAGTACATAATCGCCGATATATACCGGCACACGCTCTCCGCTAATAGGATTAATCACAAAGGCTCCAGTGAAAGCGCCTGTTTTTTTACGGTTTTCAATCGTGCGCTGCAAATCGCTTAACCGCATGGCCTGGCGGCGATACTCTTCCACACTCGGCCGACATTCAGGAATCGTAATCAAATCCACCAAAGGATGTTCCGGCGCTAAAACAAAAAACGTAACGCCAAACAACGTATCCGGGCGGGTGGTAAAACATGAAATAGTGCTTCCCAAGGCCTCAACCTTAAAGTCAATTTCAGCGCCTTTACGCTTGCCTATCCAGTTTCGCTGCTGCTCCTTGATATTCTCCGGCCAGTCAATTTCATCCAAATCTTTAAGCAACCGTTCGGCATACTTGGTAATACGCAGAAACCATTGCCGCATGGGCCGGCGGATAACCTCATGGCCTCCCCGTTCAGAACGCCCATCAATAACTTCTTCATTAGCCAACACCGTGCCCAGCGCCGGACACCAGTTAACCAACGCCTCCCCGTAAAAAGCCAAACGATGCTTATTACGATACTCCTCAACAGCTTGCGGCCCCTTGGTTAGAACATCGTCCGGTATGGGTAATTCTCCAATCGGCCGGGCTTTTTGAAGCTTTTCATCAAACCAAGAGTTGAACATCTTAAGGAATATCCACTGTGTCCAGCGATAATAATCGGGAGTACAGGTGGCCAAATTACGCTCCCAATCATAGGACAGCCCGACCTTCTTAAGTTGCTTAGCGAAGATTTCACAATTCTTGGCTGTAATTATCGCTGGATGCTCGCCAGTACTAACCGCGTGCTGCTCTGCCGGCAAGCCGAAAGCATCAAAACCCATAGGATGAAGCACAGAGAAACCTTGCATGCGCTTATATCGGCAATAAATGTCCGTGGCAGTGTAACCCAGGGGATGACCCACATGCAGCCCGGCCCCCGAAGGATAGGGAAACATATCTAAGCAATAAAACTTCGGCTTGTCCGGCTTGCCTACCCTAAAGGTATGATTATCCTCCCAATATTTCTGCCATTTTTCTTCAATTAACGAAGGGTCATATTCGGCCACAAAAAGACTCCGCAAATGTAAAACCAATCTGTTTAATGATATATATAGGAAAAGCGACCGCCAATGCAAAGACGGCTGCTATAACTCTGGTATTGCAAGCCAGAATCTTTTTAGTTACTAATGCTTGGCCGCCCGACAAATTCGGGCTTTCAAACGGAGTCGTAGCTCAGCTTGGCTACGTAGTCCCTCCGGGGGGTCCGCCTCCGGCGGACAAGCCAAGCTAAGCTACCAAACGAGAAGTTTCCGCCATCACGCGGAGTCGTAGCTCAGCTTGGCTACGTAGTCCCTCCGGGGGGTCCGCCTCCGGCGGACAAGCCAAGCTAAGCTACCAAACGAGAAGTTTCCGCCATCACGCGGAGTCGTAGCTCAGCTTGGCTACGT